>JAEEGL015074876.1_pt1 | contig 28809 bp, 19 predicted proteins | sample 9134231 | NCBI WGS metagenome assembly JAEEGL01 (sample SAMN16246548, study PRJNA631951) | gut metagenome | biome: gut microbiome; feature: rumen; material: fiber-attached | host: Bos | place: Iran: Karaj | collected 2018-10 | reverse complement strand
GCATTTGCTCCGCTCGGCTTTGCCGCTTCGCTCTGCGAAGAACTAATGCAGTAAGAGGTAGTTCTTGCGTCCCTTTGGTAGCAGCGAGCAGAGCTCGAGCGAGAAGTCATTAGTATAGCCCTCTCAGGTGTATCGTAGCGTCAAGTCTATCCTACTTTACCTCCTCAACTCCTTACTCCTCAACTCCTTACTCAACTTGCAAAAGTTGAGTTACTCTTTGTCAGGCTGTTGTCCATCGTGAGCATTCCAGGCACACTCTGTAATCTTCATGTCAGAGAACACTGCTGTGAAGGATGATTCCTCAGGAGAACAAGCATATATACCGAAACTGATTTCTTCTCCACCTTTGTATAGGTGACAAATTCGCATCTGGCTAAAGTCTGTTCCGTTTGCAGAACATTCGATGCAATAGTCATCTTCTCTTCTGGAGAATCGATACCACATTGTCTTAACATCAGCAGGAATGGCAGTCGTTGCCCAATCGGAATAGCCGTTGTTGGTGACTACACTGCCAAGATGCTGGAACTCCTCATTCTCATATTCCACAGAGCCTTTCAGCCAGTTCTCCGAGTCAAGGTACATCACGACACCACACTGGTCGAAGCGGTGGTGACTACCGGTGAAATCTGTCTTGACAACAAAGCTGAAGAACTTCTCGCGGGTCTTCATCTGAAGCACGGGCGCATTGTCGTTTTGGAAGTGATAGTACGTCCGCTGCCAGAGGTCGGTCTTCGGAGCGGTAGTGATGCGAATTGTATCACCTGTCACTTCAAACCCTGCAGGCTCCCTTGTCCATTGGAGGGTATTAGGGTCTATCCGCCCGCCGTCTGCAAGAGCTTCCTTTACGTTGTCGACGAAATCCGTTGTCTGGGTTTCTCTGTTGCAACCAGACAGGACTGTTGTTGCAACTGCTGTCACAAGCAAAATGTTCTTTGTCTTCATCAATTATAGCATCTTTTCTAATCGTTCTACTGCCTTTGATATATCCTCCTGAAACCTTTTATGGTCTCTCAGAAAGTCTTTATAGCCATCTGAAATGATGTCGTCTCTATGCTGTCGCCTATTATCATGCGTCATAGCCGATAGGCCTGAATTGTTTCTGATGTTCACTCCAAACGAAGCCTTTCCCAAACAGATAGTCCTTTATCTCCAATGGCTCTCTGCTGAAAGCATAGCACAGTGATTCGAGCGTGTCATACTCTTCATCTCTCAGAAGCATGTTGACGCTTGAAACGAGGATAGCAGGATCTTTGGGTAGGTAGTCCATCAGTCGTTATTACATCTAATCGGCTGCAAAATTAGTCATTTTTCATTAGAAAATTGCAAAAATAACACATCTTCACTCCAGAATTGAATGTTTTTCCCTGTTTTTGTGTAATTTTGTAGCCAAAAACGAAGAATAGTATGGCACATCATTGTGAAAACTGCAAATTTAGGGCGCACTACGACGAGAAGCCCAATTCATGCTTAGGTAAGTTCTGGCGTTGGCATATCAATTTCTGCCCAGGCTGGAAAGGTTATTTCACCAGCCAGAGTGAGGAGAAAAAAGCTGAACTGAGAGCAAAGTATAACTTCCAGAAGTATTAGGAATGATACAGGACTACAAGGTAATCACTCTATGCGGCAGCACCCGTTTCAAGGAGCAGTTCTTTGAAGTTCAGAAACGGTTGACGCTTGAAGGCTGCATTGTCATTAGTGTTGGCCTGTTCGGCCATTCAGGCGATGAAGATGTCTGGAAGCCCGGAGTAAAGGAGATGCTCGATGATATGCACCTGAGAAAAATAGACCTGGCAGACGAAATCTTTGTCGTCAACGTAGGTGGCTATATCGGAGAGAGTACAAGGCGTGAGATTGCCTACGCTGAGAAAAATGGAAAGAAAGTGAACTATCTAGAGCCGTTTCGTTCAGATGACGGACACGATGAAAGACTGTCTCCTGTTTGATTCACATGCTTGGCAAAAGGTAAAAACAAGATTGGAAGAATAGCGACATGAAGCCCCTGATTGTGGAGTCCGTAATGTGACAAAAGACTTTAGCAAATGAAAGACAATCAACAAGAGATATTCCCAGTAGTCGATGAAAATGGAATGGTGACAGGCTCGGCAACGCGCGCCGAGTGTCATGGCGGCTCAAAATGGCTTCACCCCGTCGTGCATCTTCATCTATTTAACCACAAAGGTGACATCTATCTACAGAGAAGGCCTGACTGGAAAGACATACAGCCAGGGAAATGGGACACGGCCGTAGGTGGGCATGTCGACTATGGTGAAAGTCCTGAAGAGGCTCTCCATCGTGAGGTTCGCGAAGAACTGGGTATCACTGACTTCCTACCAGAAGCCATCGGCAAGTATGTTTTTGAAAGCAAGCGGGAAAAGGAGTTGGTGTACGTAAACCGAACCATATACGACGGCGAGATACATCCATCGGCAGAAGAGCTGGATGGTGGTCGCTACTGGACGATGCAAGAGATAAGAGAAGCAATGGGGAAAGACATCCTTACTCCAAACTTCGAGAGTGAATTCAGAAGGTTCTTCAGCAAGGAGCTGGGCATCAAGTACGCCTTGTTCTTCGACATAGATGGCACTCTGGTAAGCTTCAAGACACACGAAATCCCTGCATCCACGATATTCGCCCTCACACAAGCCAAGGCTAACGGCCACAAAGTGTTTATCTCGACAGGCCGTCCTCCGCTGATTATCACTAATCTTGGAGCTATCGAGCATCTGATTGACGGCTATGTGACGATCAACGGTGCGCTGTGTTTTGTGGGCAACGAGGTGGTCAGATGCAAGGACATTCCGAAAGAAGCCGTAGAAATGGTAGTTCAGGATGCCCAGGAAAAAAGCTACGGGCTGATTGTCGTAGGTGAGAAAGATGTGGCTGTGCTTGACCCTAATGGCGAGGTTGACCGTATCTTCCGAAGTGAGATCGCCGTTGAGAACCTTGACCAGGCGAAACCGCTGGACGTGGTTCTTGGACAGCGCGTATTCCAGTTGACACCTTTCTTTCCAGCAGACTATGAGCAAGAATTAATGGCACGTATTCCAAGTTGTACCTCTGGACGATGGCATCCAGCTTTTACCGACATTACGGCAAAGGGCGCTGATAAAGGAGAAGGCATCTTAGCCCTGGCAGCACACTTAGGGCTGAACCCCAACTATACGATGTCGTTTGGTGATGGTGGCAATGACAGCACCATGATCAAGGCAGCTGGTATTGGCGTTGCCATGGGGAATGCGCTTCAATCACTGAAGGATGAGGCTGACTACATAACAACTTCCGTTGACGAGGACGGTGTACTGAACACTTTACGACATTTCAATTTGATATAGACCATGAAAGAGATACTGATGGCAGGAACTTTCACCTTGCAGGATTGAATTAATGTGGGATTGATGATGATAGAGCTACGAGAAGCGACCAGGAGCCAGGCAGCAGAGATTGCAAGCCTGATAATGATGGCAATGACTGATGATTGTTGTCTCTATTTCTGTGGCAACGGTTATGGACTGGAAGACTTTCATAAGATGATGACCTCGCTGGTTCAGCGGGAAGACTCGCAATACAGTTACACGAACACTTTGGTAGCCATGGACGGCGGTGTGGTCGTTGGCATAGCCGTTAGCTATGATGGAGGCAGACTGCATGAATTACGCCAGGCATTCATAGCGTCCGCAAAAGCGTATATAGGCAAGGATCATTCTGGAATGGACGATGAGACACAGGCCGGGGAGCTGTACCTCGACTCGGTGGCCGTGCTGCCTGAGTATCGTCGCCAAGGAATTGCCAGACAATTAATAAAAGTCGCCAAAGAACGGGCAACAGCCATGGGATTGCCATATGTCGGCCTCTTGGTTGACAGAGGAAACCCCTCCGGCGAGGCGTTGTATGTTTCCATGGGCTTTCGATATGCAAACGACAGCATGTGGGGAGGACACCCCATGAAGCACTTGATATTATAACGGCTTTGATTCATTTCACCAAAATTACGGTTGAAAAAAATGATCGGCAGCGCTCGAGCCCAGCTCGAGCGCCCGAGCTGCGCTCGCCTACCCGTAGCCTTTGTGCCAGCCCGTTGGCCCGTCAGGGCCAGTGTGCCTATTATTTTAAGACAACCCACACAACCTGAACAACTTCTAAACGACTGAATGAACAAAGACAACATCCTGGGCGCAAGCGCCCATCCGCAACAACGCGGCGGCACGCTCTATCTTATCCGCTACCCCCTCCATTTGCGTCTCCTCTTCCGCAGGTCTAACTTATCCCCCTCCTACAGGCGATTTTTGTCCTTAAGCGGACACGATTTAGTCCTTAAGGGGACAAAATCTTCTCTTCAAGTTCTTCGCAAGCGAAGCGGCAAAGCTGAGCGAGGGGAGGTCTCTTGTACTAACGACCGATTCGGGATTATTCTTGCTCCGTATTCTCTGTGTCCTGAGTGAGAATCAAAACTTGCGAAGCCTTCGTGTTCTCTGTGCCTCTGTGTGAGAATCAATATATTGCGGGGGAGCCAAAGATATACTCACACGGAGACACAGAGAACACGGAGTATTAAAAAAACTCCCCCGGCCTCTCAGGATGAGGAGCCGGGGGAGATGGTGCTTTTACTCTTTTACTCAAGGAAGTAGAGTTTCAGCGGCGTGAACCTGTCGCCGGTGAAGAGCAGGTGGCGGTCGTCAAGTGCGTTCACGAAGTCGGCATCGTCAGAGATGTTGATCTTCGCCGTCCATGTGCCGTCGCCATTGTCGGTGAGCAGCTCGTTGCCCGGCTGTAAGTCGCCAACGACCCAGTTGGGATCCCACCAGCCGGTGGTCACACGAATCTGGGGATCGGCAGACTCTACCACGAGGTAGAACGTGGTGGTCTTGATCTTATCCCAAACATCCTGCGGGAACTCGGCGAGACACTCGTTGTTGCCGTCGTGGCCCTCGAGTGCGAAGCGGTATGCCCCACTCCAGCTGACAGCTCCGGCTGAGCTGTCACCCTGCCAGAAGACATCCTCCTTGGCACCGCCACCGCCAGAAACGTAGTCGATGAAATAGATGTCCTTCAAGGTGTACCTGTCACCGGTGAAGAGCAGGTGTCGGTCGTCAAGGGCAGCTACGAAGTCAGGATCGTCGCTCAGGTTGATGGTGACCGTGAACGTTCCGTCGCCATTGTCGGTGAGCAGCTCGTTGCCCGGCTGAATGTCGCCAACCTTCCAGCTGGGATCCCACCAACCAGTGGTTACACGTACCTGCGGATCGGTAGCCTCGACTGTGATATAGAACGTCTCTGTCTTCAGTCTCTGCCACAGGTCCTCTGGAATCTCTGCGATACACTCGCTATTGCCATCGTGGCCCTCGAGTGCGAAGCGGCACTGGCCACTCCAGCTGATAGCAGCCGCCGAGCCGTCGTTCTGCCAAACGTAGGTCTTCACTTCCTGCTGGCCAGGACCATCAACCCATACTTCCTCAGAGAAGTAGATCTCGTCCAAGGTGTATCTGTCACCAGTGAAGAGCAGGTGGCGGTCGTCAAGGGCAGCTACGAAGTCAGGATCGTCGCTCAGGTTGATCTCAACCGTGAACGTTCCGTCGCCATTGTCGGTGAGCAGCTCGTTACCCGGCTGTATGTCGCCAACCTTCCAGTTGGGATCCCACCATCCAGTGGTTACACGTACCTGCGGATCGGCAGAGGTAATGGTGATGTAGAATGTCTGAGTCTTGATCTTATCCCATACATCCTGCGGGAATTCGGCGATACACTCATTGTTGCCATCGTGGCCCTCGAGTGCGAAGCGGCACTGACCACTCCAGCTGATAGGACCGGCCGAGCCGTCGTTCTTCCAGATTGTGGTCTTCACAATCTCCATGTGGCCTTCGTCGGCAGCGGGCTCGTAGGCCAGCAGCGGCATCAGGATGTTCTGCCCGTCGTAGGTATGGAGCGCGCCCTGGAAGGTGCCCTTATAGATGTTCTTCGGGGGTACACGGAAGATGAGGGTACTGGTGCCCTTGCGATAGAAGTCCTTATGGTCGATGATCTGCGGGACAGAGTCGGGGTCGAGCAGTTCGACGCCGTTGATGAACTCCAGGTCGGTGCCGTAGACAGTGATGAGCTCACCGCCGGCGGCCGTCTCGCCCTCCTGCTTGGAGAATCCTGTCACGAGGGTATGGCCAAGGGTTAGCGGCATGCGCGACTCTGCCTGGTCGCTGGTTGTGCGAACGATGATCTTGCCGCCATCGGCGGGGATGCCGGCAGGTGCGTTGACGCGGATCATGTCGTTGCTGACAATCTCGAAGTTGGTCACTTTCGTGCCACCGGGGAACTCTATCTCTTTGACGTCGTTGAAGCCTGAGCCATTGATGGTGATTGGCTGATTGGTGACAACCTTTGTCGGGAAGAACGCCTTGATGCCCAGGCCGATGTTGGCCGAACCATTGTCATCGTCCTCAGAACAGGCTGTGAAAGTGGTACCAATGAGAACCACTGTAAGCAGCGCGCTTAAGTATTTGATTATATGCTTCATAATTCTTTCAATTGTCAATTATCAATTTTCAATTACCGATTCCGTTACCATCCCGGGTTCTGGGTAAGGTGAGGGTTCTTCTTCAGCTCCGTCTGGGGAATGGGATAGAAGTTGAACTTGTCGTCCCACTGACGGTTGATCGTAGAGCGTGTGAGCGTCAGGCTGGGGCTGATGGTGGCCACCTGGACACTCTTGAAATACTGGGCGCCCTTCTTCCAGCGGCGCACATCCCAGAAGCGGTGGTTCTCGAAGGCCAGCTCCACGAGGCGCTCGCGCTCATAGCGCTTCACCCACTCGTCGCCATCCTCAGTGAACGGCGGCATCTGGATGTCGGCGCGATTGCGCAGCACGTTGACAGCCTCGTTGGCCGTCATGCCATAGGTGGCGTCGTTGGCGCTGCCTGTCGCATTAAACACGGCCTCGGCATAGTCGAGATAGAACTCACCCAAGCGGAACAGTATCCACGTGTGGCGCCGTGTGGTCTGGTTGTCAGCGGTGGTGACACAGGAGCCGTCGACGTACTTGCGAAGGTAGTAGCCGGTGGAGGTGGCGCCATACTTCGGAGCGGCATTGAATCCGCCGGTGAAGGTCTCGATGGCCTTCTTCTGGGCACCGTTGCTGGGCCACTCGTCGCCATTCTTCACCACGGTGAGTGCAAAGCGCGGGTCGAGGCCCTCGTAGGGATCGACGGCGTTGAGGTCGATGCTGCCAGGGTAGCGCTGCAGGAAGGTTTCGCCGTTGTCCTGATACTCATACTGGTCGACGAGGCTCTGTGTGGGGCAATTGCCCGAAGAGCCGTTCTCCACGCCGACGGGATAGTTGGCCATCTCGAAGGTGTTGGTCTCACCACGGCCAAGGCCGAATATGAGCTCCTGGTTGAAGAATGCATCGTGTCCCCACAATGAGCCGTAGGCGCTGAGCTTCAGTCCCCAGAGGGCGGCATTGTCGATGATGTACTTGCAAGCCTCGGCAGCCTTGGCCCACTTGGCCTTGTCGCCCGACGGGTTGTGGAGCGGCGAAGCGGCATAGAGCAGCGTGCGTGCCTTGAGGGCAAAGGCGGCGATGCGCGTGGCGCGTCCAATCTCGGAGTTGACCTCCGTGACGTAAGACACGGGCAGGTAGGGCGCAATGGCGTCGCACTCGTCGACGATGAACTTCACGATCTGGTCGGCCGACGTACGCTCCATGTTGTTAGCCTGACCATTGGTGAGCGTGGTGGTCACCAGGGGCACGTCGCCGTAGGTCTTGAACAGCTCGAAATAGAAGTAAGCCCTGAGGAAGCGCAGCTCATAGGGGAAGAGTTCCATCTGCTGCACCCAGTTGGGATAGTTGCTGTTATACTGCCAGTCGGAGATGTCGGTCTCGTCGAGCTTCTCTAAATACATGTTGACGTCGGCAATGGCGGTGTAAGCCTTCGACCAAGTCCTGTCAAATGGATTGGCAGGGCTCCAGCCACCGTTGACGTAGCTGTTGACGTTGCCCGTTTCGAGGGCATACTGCGCCTCGTCGGTAGCGCCGGCAAGGAAGTAGGCGCTGTTGTCGTCGAACTCACTATTATAGACCTGTGCATAGACGTCGAACACGAGGTTCTTGATACCGTCGGCGAAATAATCGTAGGTCCACTCTTCGTCGCGACTGTTCTCCTCGGTGTAGTCCAGATTCGCACAGGCGGTGAAAAGTAAAAAGGTAAAAAGGTAAAAAGGTAAAACCTTTACCAGCCCTTTGGTCTTAAAAAACATATCTGTTCTCATATCTTTTACTATTTTAATTCTTTCAGTCTTTACCTTTTAGAACGTTACGTTGAGACCAACATTCACACTCTTCATCACAGGATAGCCCGTGTTGAGATTCTCAGCGTCCATGGCGTCGATATTGTCGAACGACAGGAGGTTCTGTCCCTGAACGAACAGCTTGACGCCGGAGACCCTCAGCGGCTCAATGATGCTTGCGGGCAGCTTGTAGTAGGCCTCGCAGTCACGCAGCTTCAGCCATCTGACGCATCGATACCATATCGTGGAGGGCTGTGCGTTGTTGGCTACACTCTCTGTTGACAGACGTGGATACTGGGCATTGGCACCTGCCACGTCGAAGCATTTGCTGTAATACTCCTGTGAAAGATTGCGGTTGCCGGAGAGTGCTCCCCAGACGCCGTCGACGTACATGAGGTTCTTGATTTGATTGTCGGCACCCTGGAATGTGGCGTTGATGCCAAACCCCTTGTACTCTGCCCCGAGATTGAAGGCGTAGTTGAAGTTGGGGAAGGTAGTGCCATAGTCCATTCCGACAAAGTCAGTAACATAGTCGTTCTCGTTGATGACGTTGTCGCCGTTGACATCCCTATATTTGATGTCGCCCACCTTCACCTGTCCGAACTGCTGCTGAGGACTGTTGTCAATATCTTCCTGACTCTGGAAGAAGCCTTCGGCAATGAGTCCACGTGGTGCATCTACGTATCCACCCACGACCGAGAGGTTCGGATAAGCAGGACTTTCGATCCACTCAAGCACTTCGTTCTTCACTGCGGAAAGGCTTGCGCCCACGTTGATGTTCAGACCGTTTTGGAATGTCTTTGCGTAACGCAGCCCGACTTCAGCGCCCCAGCTGGCCACACGTCCCTTGTCGTCGTAGGACGACTGGATACCGACCACTGCAGAGTTGAGCGAACCGGCGCTGACCAGGATGTTACGGCGCTGCTGGTAGAACACGTCGAGGGTGACGTCGAGCGCATTGGCGAAGCGCAGGTCGGTACCGAGGTTGGCCTTGTAGGCCGTCTCCTGGGCGAAGTCGTCGGTGGGGAACTTCGTGAGGAAGGCACCCCACGAGCTGGCGAAGTTGTTGCCATACCAGAACTGTCCGTGCGATTCGTTCCATGCAGCGAGCCAGAGGCCAGCCTGCGGCACGTAGTCACTGTGCTGGATACCACCCGAGAGGCGCACCTTACCGTAGTTGAGGATGCCGTCGGGATTGTTGGCGTAGATATAGCCCAGACCCACGGTCGGCGAAAAGGCCCACTTGGCGGGGTAGCTGCGGTTCGAGCCGTTGGCTGCCAGCACGACGTCGGCCATCATGCGGTTGGCGTGGTCGTAGTGCAGCGCCAGCTGCCAGTTAGCGCGATACCAGGTGTTGCTCTGACCGTCGCGAATCTCGCTCTTCATGTTGTAGTTAGCATTGGCGGCGAAGTTGTCGCCGTTGTTCAGATGGAGGCCATATTTCAGACCGGCGTTGAAGGTAGCGACGCGCCACTGCGTCTCAACCCAGTGGTTGAACACCAGCTTGTCCTCGACCGTTCCCATCACCGTCTCCTGCATGGCGCCGGCAGCATCGTAGTAGTTCCAGCCGTACTGGTAGCCCTTCGAGCGCGTCTCAATGGTGTTCGAGGAGTTGTCGTAAGAGGCTCCGACATAGAACTTCAGACCCTTGGTGATGATGTCAAGGTCCTGCTCCAAGGTCATGTTAGCCCAGATCTGGCGCTGGTGGGTCTTCATGAAGCCGGCACCCTGCGACTTGGCCAGGAGGTTGTAGTCGCCATAGGTCTGGCTACCGCCCCACACGCCATTCGCCGTCTTGACGGGGAATGCCAGTGCGGGCACTTTATAGAGGTGCCACCAGGCATCGCTCGAGTTGATGTTGGGCACGCCGTTGGTCTCCATCAGGATGCCCAGGATGTTGGCGCTGACACGGGTGGTCTTGCTCACCTCGAAGTCGACGTTGGCACGGATGTTGGCCTTCGAATACTTCAGCTGCGAGTTCCAGTCGCCCTGGTCGGGGTTCTTGTAGAGCCCGCGGGCATCGGTATAGTCGAGCTGGGTGTAGTATTGCACCTTGTCAGTGCCGCCATAGAACGAGAGGAATCCATTCGACTCATGGGCCGTGTTCTTGAACACTTCGTCCTTCCAGTTGACATTAGGATAGACCAGCGGGTCGCTGCCGTCCTTGAACTTCTGAAGCTCGGCCTCGGAATAGGCAGGCGAGGCACCGTCGTTCAGACGGGCACGGTTCAGGGCGCTGGCATAGTCGTAGGCGCTGACCATGTCGGCCATCTGCGGGTCGAACTGAAACTTATGCGAAGCGCCGGCCTTGAAGTGGTACTTGCCGTCGTTACTGCCGTGCTTGGTCTTCACCAGCAGCACGCCGTTGATGGCCTCATGGCCGTAGAGGGCCACGGCAGCGGCGTCTTTCAGCACGGTGACGCTCTCGACCTCCTCGACCGTCAGGCGGTCGATGGGACGCTCAACGCCATCAACGAGAATAAGGATGCCGGCTTCGCCGGGAATATCGATGGTGTTGCCATAGCGGTCGAACATCTGCGTGCCATTACGCTGGGCAGTCTGGATGCCACGGATGTTAAACGAGGCACCACGGCCTTCCTCGCCCTTGAAGCCAGTGTTCTGATAAGCATTCAGGCCAAGGAGCTTGCCATAGAGGGCATCGGCCAGACTGACGGCCGACGTGCGGCGCAGCTCTTCGGCAGTAATGGTGGTTGCTGCCGCCGTGGTGAGAAATTCCGACTGCTCAACGCCATAGCCTAAATCTACCTTCTGCGACTCTTTGTCGCTCAGCGTCACCTGGGCACTGACCGCCATCGGAGCGCCACAGAGTCCCGCCAAGGTATATATAAATATGTTCTTTAGTTTCATAATCATCAATTTTCAATTGTCAATTATCAATTATCCATTCGAAAAATCACCATCCGGGATTCTGTGTAAGTCCATAACCCTTCTGAATCTCGATACGCGAGACGGGGTCAAGATACCACTTGTTGGTCCAGTAGCCGGGATCCCACCAGCGGCGGGCACCGTTGACAATCTTAACCTTCTCGTACTCGAACTTAGGCCACGGTGTGCCGGGATCCCAGCGAACGTCTTCCATCGCACCTTCCGCGTTGAATCCCATGCGGTTGCCATTATTGTCAAGACGGTAGATGCGAATCTCGTGCAGCGGCTTGGTAAACAGGTCCTGACGCATGCGGCGCACCATGTCGTAGAGGCGGTCGCCACACTCAGCACCAATCTCACAGTTACGCTCGCGGAGAATTTCGTTGATGAGGTTCTCCTTGTTCGAGGTCAGGTTCAGGCTGGGGTTCATCGTCTCAAGGCGGCCCAGACCCACGCGGCTGCGGACGACGTGCAGGTCGTCAAGGGCACCACGGAGGTCGCCGGTCTCAGCACGGGCTTCGGCACGGATGAGATACATTTCAGCCAGTCGGATGTACGACACGCCGATATACTCGTCGTCCATGCGGCCACTCGTGTAGTCGAGCATCCACTTGAACTTGCGATAGCGGGTGGCATTGTCGTCATTATCGGCGTCACCAAAATTAGGCTTGTCGAAATACATGGCACCACCTTCCCAGGAATCAACGTATTTGAAGCCAGCATAGTCGAAACCAGCGGGCAGCGACTGACGGGGCACCAGCATCGTCTCATAAAGGCGTGGGTCACGATCAGCGAACATATCGAATCCCTGGGGGTTCTTGCCTGCACCATAGATATCTGCATAGGGGAAGTTGCGACCGTCCTGCATGCCGAAGCACTCCATCAGCTCGTTGGTGGGGACGGCACCGCCCTGACGGTAGCAGTCGAGGGCGAAGCCACGCCAGCCCCAGCCCCAGCCGTTTTCCACGTTGCCATCCTGAACGGAGCTGGACATCAGCTGTGTGGGATGGGCGTCGAACAGTTTCTCGTGGTGGGTGGCATCGTTACGGTAGCGGTAGGCGCGGCGGAAGGCCATGCGGTAGCCTGCCTCATCCTGCGTGGCAGGCTGTATCAGCTTGTAGTAGTCGCCATTGGCGGCATTGTCACTGAAGAACTCGTTACAAGCCTGCAGGCAGCGGTTCCACAGTGCGGGATCCTCCTTGCCAAACCATACATGCTCTTCATTCTCAAAGCCTGTCGGCTTCTTGTCGTAGGTCATGTAAGGCTTACTGTTGTTGAACAACGGCGAGGCTGCAAACATCCAGACCTTGGCACGCAGGGCACGGGCCGAGGCACGCGTCAGGCGGCCTGACCACTGGACAATGTCGGCATCGGGAATGTTCCAGATGTAGCCGGGCTCGTCGATGGCACACTGAATCAGCGAATCGATGAACTCAACGGTCTGCCAGGCAGTGGAGCGGCCCTCGGTGAAACCCTCGCCCACGGCGTAAGCTTTCTTAACGAGGCACAGGCCACCGAAGTTGCGGAAAGCATCGAAGTAGCGGCTGGCCATAATCGTGTAGGCCTCACCACGCAGACGGCTCTTCTCCGTTTCGCTCATGTCGGGCACACGGTCAACATTCTCAATCAGCTGCCAGCATTTGCGCACCGTCTCATAGATCGACACGCGTCCGCCAGCATCGCTGTCAAGACCGTTTTTCGTAGAATAAGAGAATTTTCCCTGGAAGTTGCCATCTTCGGTATCCTGGGCATCCTCAGTCAGCAGGCCGGGATAGTAGCTCTGCTTCGGACCGCCCCAGCCGACATAGCAATGGTAGGAGTCGGAAAGCACGTCGATGGGCGCACCGTTCATCATGTTTCCTGAGGTGTAGCAGCAGTAAATCTGTCCGTAGGCGCTCCACAGGAAGTTGCGGGCGTATTCGGCCTTCGAGAACACCGTGTCAATATTCACATCGACACCAGGCGACTTCTCAAGGAACGCATTACCCACATTGAAATCGTCAACACATGCTGTGAAGATGGCACTCGACATCCCCAAAGCCAATATGTAATTAAATATCTTTTTCATAATCTTCAATGTTATAGCGGTAGCAAATTATTCACTTTTCACTTTTCACTATTCACTTTAGAAGTTGACCTGCACGCCAAAGTTAAACACACGTGTCATAGGATAGCGTACACCAAAGTCAAGACCTTGGCCGGGAGCCTCGGGGTCGTTGCCCTTAAACTCGGCGAAGGTCAGAAGGTTCTGGCCAGAAGCGTAGAAACGCACATAGTTCAGCAACGGCAACCACTTGGGGTGATTGAAGGTGTAGCCAAGTTCCAGATTCTTCAGACGAGCATATTTCGAATCGACAATCCAAGCCTGCGAGTCGCGGTTGTTGTGCACACGATGGTCGCTTGAAATACGCGGCAGGACGGCATTGCGATTGTCCTCAGTCCAGGAGTTATCGGCCACCCACTGTACGAGAGCAGACGTTTCGGTGGAACCGAACTGGTCGCGGAAGTAGCCGTTCAGCATACGGCTGGTGTGGTCGGCTCCCACCCAGAGCATCGAGAAGTCGAAGTTCTTCCAGTTAAGGCTGGCGTTGACAGACCAAGTGATTTCAGGATTGTCGGTGTAGCCAAGGGGCTTCCGGTCGTTGGCGTCGATGATGCCATCGCCGTTGAGGTCTACATAGACGGCGTCGCCATACTTCAAATCGACAACCTGATCGGGGAAGTCGGTGCCGTACTTGGCCTTATAGCGATCCTCGGTGCCCTCCTGGTAGAACTCGAAGAGGTCGTAGCCGAAGCGCTGGCCGACGGAGAGGCCGGTTTGGCTGAGGTAGTCGTACATGGGCGGCACCTCGAGCATCTCGATGACCTTGTTGCGCGCAAAGGCGATGCTCGGTGAGATGGAGTAGCGGAAATCGCCAATTCGGTCGGCCCACTTCAACGTGAGCTCGTAGCCGTGGTTCTTCACGCGGCCTTCATTCACGTAGCTTGAAGGCAGACTGGTGACGGCGGGAAGCAGCGAGGCATTCGACACGAGGATGTCCTTGCGGTCCTCCCAGAAAAGGTCGAGGTTCACCGTCAGGCGGTCTTTCAGGAACGCAGCGTCGAGACCGAGGTTGATCTTTGAAGCGGTCTCCCATGTGACGTTCGGGTTACCGGCGGTGAGCTCCTTTACAGCCTGCAGCCAGTTGCCGCTGGTACCGAAGTTAGTGCCTCGATTCTGCGGGTTCACCGTCATAGAACCTTGATAAAACTGCCAAGCACCCGGCAGATAGAGGAAGCGCGCGCCGTTGGTATTGTCGTTACCGACCTTACCCCACGAACCACGGAGCTTCAGATAGCCGATATAGGGCTTGATGGGTTCCCAGAACTTTTCGTTCGAAGGTATCCAACCGAGAGAGAACGAGGGGAAGGTACCGTAGCGCTTGCCTTCGGCAAAGTTCTCCGAACCGTTGTAACCGATGTTGAAATCAATCATGTAGCGGGTATCATAGTCGTAGGTGACGCGGCCCACAAGGCCTACATAGCCCTTGGGAATCGACTGGTACAGACTGTTGTCGGAGTCCCAGGGGTAATAGGTCTTGCTCTGGTTATAGAGCAGCAGGGCGCCGACGTTGTGGAGCCCGAACTTACGAGCGTAGTTGAAGCTGGCCTCAGCATACCAGTTGCGGTTGCCCCACTTGCCCTCGTTGTAAGGGATAGGCCAGGTGATGTTCTCCTTACGGAGCACCTCCTTGCCGTCGACGAGCGTAGCCACATAGGTAACACCGGTACCATAACCGTTCTGGCGGTTTTTCTGAGCCGTATAGTCGGTATTGTACGAGCCCTTGATCTTGAAGTCGAGACCTGGCGTGATGAAACTCATGTCGAGTTTATACTGCAAGTCAAGGTTCAGCACATTGGTGCTCTCGTTGACGTAGCCCAGGTCGTAGTAGTTCGAAAGGGCGTCGCGATCGTAAGCACCGACGATGTTAGTGTCGGAAATGATATGGCGCCCCTGTTCGTCAACGCCGATGCCGGCATAGGGTGTAGCGCCCTGAAGGTAGCGGAAGAGGAAGCCCTCACCGCCGCCCATCGTCGTACGATTCTGCACGCGACCGCCAAGGGTCAGCGACAGCTGGCTGTACTTCGACACGTCGATATCGAGGTTGGCACGATAGTTGAAACGCTTGTACCTAAACGTCTCGTCGTCGTTCTTCGAGAACGTCTCGAACAGTGAGTTCTGGTTCAGGAAGCCGGCTGAGACGAAATAGCGCATCTTCTCAGTTCCGCCGTTGACGTTGACGTTCACCTGCTCCTGCCATGCAGCATCCTTCATGATGTAGTCAATCCAGTCCGTGTTGGGGAAGGTGACAGGCATATCGCCCTTGCGGAAGTGCTCCATCACTTCCTGAGAGAATCCAATACCAGTGGATTGGTACGGCGTGTAGTCAGCAATGGTCGTGCTGCCGGGCCACTGGTCCATGGGGAGCGCATCGGTTATCTTCATGTAGTTCCACATCTTACCATAGGTGTAAGAGTCGGCGAAGTCAATGAATTTCGAGATCTGCTGTACAGCGGTGCTGGCCGACACGGTGACGGAGGCCTTGCCAGGCGTGCCGCGCTTGGTAGTGACGAGAATCACACCATTGGCACCACGCACACCGAACACGGCCGTTGCCGAAGCATCCTTCAGAATCGAAATGTCCTCGATCTCGTTAGGGTCAAGCTGACCGAAGGGACGCTCGACACCGTCGACAAGCACCAGAGGCTCGGCACTGTTCAGAGAGCCCACACCACGCACACGGATGACAGGCTCATCAGCACCAGGCATACCCGAAGCCTGCACCACCGACATACCTGGCAGCTTTCCTGCCAAGGCGTTCGCGACGCTCGCTACAGGTGCCTTCAACAGTTCCTCGCCTCCCACGGCCGAGACGGCACCCGTGATGGTGACCTTCTTCTGCTGGCCATAGGCAATGACGACAACCTCATCCAGCGATTGCATGTCGGGCTGCATGGTGACGTTGATCGTACGCCCCTGCACGCGCTGCTGCTGGGTAAGGTAACCCACATAAGAAAACTCAAGCGTGGCCCCTTGAGCCACCGACGGTATGCGGTAATGTCCGTTAAGGTCGGTGACACCACCGGAGCCTTTTCCCTTGACACTGATCGAAACGCCAATCAGTGGCTCTCCGGTCTCGTCAACCACCGTTCCTTCTACCGTCAGAGTTTGGGCAAACGCCACATTAGGCATCAGGCAAAGAAACGCCATGATTCCTAATAGAATACATTTACTTTTTTTCATCATCTGGTTTTAAATTAGTTAGTATTTAATAAAAGAATTGAATTATTGGTAAGAAATTGGGGGCAAAGATAACACTTTTTTTTATAAAAGCGTGCATTTTATAAGAAAATAACAGTTAAAAGCATATTTTATACTTAGTCCTATTTCAGAGGAATCGTTAAAAAAGCATATTGAAAAATAATAAAGGAGTAACAGTACACGATTGTCGTAAAAAAAACGTATCTTTGCATCGACGAAAAATAGTTACCACACAAAAAAAAGATGAAAGATGAAAGATGAAAAATGAAAGATGAAAGATGAAAGATGAAAAATGAAAGATGAAAGATGAAAAGGTTCGTTTGAAGAATGTACAGCTATGAATAGAATTGATTTGAAGAAGTTGACACTCGCAGCATTGACAATTGTTGGCATCCAGACGGTGATGGCCGACAATTTCGAAACAGCCAAAGAAGCCGTTGCCAATATGCGGGTGGGTTGGAATCTGGGTAACACGCTCGACAGCAATTCGGGCGATGTCAACAACATGTGGATTGAGGCATGGACACAACGCACCCCAGCAGATTACGAGACAGCCTGGGGACAACCCGTGACGAAGCCCGAGCTGTTAAAGATGTTCAAGGATGCTGGTTTCAACGCTATTCGTGTGCCCGTGACATGGTATCCGCACATGGAGGCCACGTTCAACAGCGTGAAGTGGAACAATGCGACGCAGGCCCTGACGCCATGGGACATGGCCAACGACCCTCTCGGCACGAAGATTCAGGCCGCCTGGATGAAGCGCGTCAAGGAGGTGGTCGACTACGTTATCAGCCAGGGCATGTATTGCATTCTCAACGTTCACCACGACACCGGAGCCTCCAACACGGCATGGCTCATCGCCAGCGAGAACGACTACTCCAAGCAGAAAGCACGCTTCGAGACAGTGTGGCGGCAGATCGCCGAAACATTCAAGGACTACGATGAGCACCTGCTCTTCGAGGGCTACAATGAGATGCTCGACACGTACGACTCCTGGTGCTTCGCCTCGTTCGGGGCGCCCAACAGCTACAACAGCACGGTGGCTACCGCTGCCTATAATGCCATCAACAGCTACGCCCAAAGCTTTGTTGACGTGGTGCGCGCAACGGGCGGCAACAATGCCCAGCGCAACCTCATCGTCACGACCTACGGCGCCTGCAGCGGTAGTGGCACTTGGAACTCGCATCTGGCTGACCCGCTGAAGAATATGAAGCTGCCCACTGACGACGTGAGCGGCCACCTCATCTTCGAGGTACACACCTATCTTGAAGTGAAGAACCTCACATCCGTCAAGAACGAGGTGGACCAAATGATACGCGACATCAAGACCCACCTTGTCTCAAAGGGTGCGCCCGTCATCTTCGGCGAGTGGGGAACGTTGACCGAAAACGGTTACTCCAACTACCGCAGCAACATGTTGGCCTTTGCCCGCTATTTCGTTGAACAGGCAAAAGCCAACGGCATGGGTACCTTTTATTGGATGGGCCTCTCAGACGGTGAGCACCGCTCCGTTCCAGAGTTCAACCAGACGGACTTGAAAGAGGCCATCATCAAGGGCTACTACGGCGACGAAGGCTATCAGGACATCAGTAGCGTTGAAGCCAACACCGCGCCATCTTCAGAATGCTATCATCTCTCGGGCTATAAGGTTCGCTCCCCACAGCGTGGACTGAACATTATCCGCACCACTGACGGAAAGGTAAAAAAAGTTTTCCAAAACTAACACGGCATGATCAAAAGGACCATTCGCAAGACTTCACTACCGAAAGATGCTGAACGCATCATGGCGGTCTTCGCAGCAGCCAAAGCCATTATGAGGGCTTCCGGAAACCTGAACCAGTGGGGCGACGACTATCCCTCATTGGATGTGGTACGGTCGGACATTGAGCGCGGTGGAAGCTACGTTGTTGAAGACAAGGAGGAAGGCGTGCCAGCAGGAGTTGACGGAAAGATAGTCGCCTACTTTGCATTCCTACCATCTCCGGAGCCCACCTATTATATAATATATAATGGACAGTGGCTGAATGACGCCCAACCGTATCATGTCATCCATCGCATCGCCAGTGTTCCAGAGGCTCACGGCATCTTCAGTAGTATCATGGACTTTTGCTTTGCCCGGGAGACTAATATTCGCATCGACACTCATAGGGACAACCATATCATGCAGCACAACATCGAGAAACATGGGTTTACCTATTGTGGAATCATCCACCTCGCCTCTGGGGATGAAAGATTGGCGTACCAGAGGAGGGGAGTTAAGGGGAGTTAGGGGGAGTTAAAGGGGAGTTAAGGGACGATAGTTAGGAGGGTCTTGGGGGAGTTAAGTGACAATAGTTAGGAGGGAGGAGTTACTCAAACCTCAAATCTCAAACCATTATGATGAGACTGATGACTTTTTGCTTGCTTATTGCTGTATGCCAGCTGATGGCCTCAGCACAACGGAACATGCGCATTCGAAAGGATGTGCCACTGGACTCCATTCGCCTGAGCGACCCTGCGATCCTGGCCGACCAGAAAACGAAGATGTACTACATGACAGGCACTGGCGGCATGATGTGGCGCAGCACCGACCTGCAGCTCTGGGAAGGGCCGTTCCGTGTTACGGAGTTTGAGGCCGACTCATGGATGGGGTCGCGGCCAATGATATGGGCTGCCGAGTTGCACCAGACATCCACTTCTCAGCCTTTCACTCAGTCGCCCATCTCTGAGCAGGGCTCCCCTACCCTCTCAGCGACAGGCACAGATGGCTGGTACTACTACTTCGCAACGTTCACAAACCAGGCGGTGAAGATCGACACCGTTCGTGGGAACGTCATCGAACGCCGCGCTTCGCAGGTACTACGTGCCGACAACCCCATGGGACCCTATCGTGCGTTCGGCGATGCCACCTACCTGCCCGCCGACCGCCCGACACTCGACGGCACTTTCTGGTGCGATACGGACGGCAAGCCGTACATGGTTTTCTGCGGTGAGTGGCTGCAGAACTGGAACGGTACGATAGAGAAGATTGAACTGAAGCCCGACCTCAGCGGCACCATCGGTGAGCCGAAAGTGCTCTTCCGCGCCAGCGACTCGCCGTGGAGCCGCGAGAAGAACGACCAGGGCGAAATCACCTGGAACAAGGTGACCGACGGTCCTTGGCTCTTCCGCACGGCAACGGGGCGCCTGGGCATGCTCTGGACATCGTGGGTCTACGATGTTTACACACAGGGTGTGGCCTACTCGGAGAGTGGTACGCTCGATGGTCCGTGGACGCAGGAGCCAGAGCCCATCACCCCGCCGGGCTTCGGCCACTCAATGCTTTTCCAACGCTTCGACGGCCAATGGATGATGTCCGTACACTATCACCAGAAGGACGCCCACGGACGCACCGTCCGCACACCGCATCTGTTCGAGGTGGACCTGAGCGGGGACAAACTGAAGGTAGAGTTAGGAGTTAGGAGTTAGGAATTAGGAGTTAGGAATTAGGAGTTGAGGAGGTAAAGTTAATACGTATTAAGTAGATGAACACAATTCTTTTATAAAAACAACGAATTAAACGAATGATACGAATGATACAAATTGCTGCGCATTGAATTCGTGCAAATTCGTAAAATTCGTAAAATTCGTTGTTAGAAATGGTGTAGTTGATATAAACTAAATTTGAATAGTTACTTAAATATGAAAGACTTTAATTACTATGCGCCGACCGAAGTGGTGTTCGGCGAACAAAGTGAAGAGCAGGTGGCTGCTTTGGTTAAGAAATATGGTGGCACGAAAGTGCTGGTACACTACGGTGGACAGAGTGCAGTGCGCTCGGGACTCCTCGACAAGATCTGTCGGCTGCTCGACGAGGGAGGTGTCGCATTCGTCAAACTCGGCGGTGTGGTGCCAAATCCCAGACTGTCGCTAGCGAGAGAGGGCATTGAGCTGTGCCGTAAGGAGGGTGTGGACTTCATCCTCGCCGTGGGTGGCGGCAGCGTCATTGACTCGGCAAAATGCATCGCATACGGTGTCTGCATGGACGACGACGTGTGGAATCTCTATATCGGAAAGGCAAAGGCGCCCAAGACGATGCTGCCCGTAGCCTGCGTGCTGACCATCCCCGCTGCCGGCAGCGAGATGAGCGAGGCAAGCGTCATCACCAACGAGGACGGCGACGTGAAGCTGGGCTACTCGAGCAACATGTCACGTCCGAAGTTTGCCATCATGAATCCGCGACGCACCTTCACCCTGCCCCCTTACCAGACGGCGGCCGGCGTGACCGACATGATGATGCACACGATGGAGCGCTACTTCACCAAAGACGACGACATGGACCTGACGACAGATATTGCCGAGGCCGTGCTACGCAGAATGAAGACAGCCGTCTTCGACGTTTTGAAGAACCCCGAAGACTATCGCCAGCGTGCACAAATCATGTGGGGCGGCAGCTTGGCACACAACGGTCTGACAGGCTGCGGCGTGCATGACGACTGGGCCACACACCAGCTGGAGCATGAGCTTAGCGGCATGTTCGACGTGACCCATGGGGCGGGCCTCGCCGCCATCTGGCCCTCATGGGCACGCTACGTCATGCACGAGAACCTGAGCCGCTTCGTACGCTTCGCCGTCAACGTCATGGACGTGCCCAACGACTTTTCCGATCCTGAGGGCACAGCGCTCAAAGGCATCGAGGCGATGGAGCGGTTCTATCATGCCATCGGCATGCCCATAAATATCAAGGAGCTCATAGGGCGTGATATCACCGATGACGAGATCCGCGAGATGACCCGCAAGTGCAGCCGTAACTACCAGCGCACCTGTGGCGCACTGAAAGTGCTCGATGCAAAAGATATGGAAACGATTTATCAGATGGCCAGAGGATAACACAAATACCGCGGCGAGTCAACGCTACACGAATGAAGACTAGACACATAACTATACTATTTGCACTATTGGTGGCGTGGGGAGCCTACGCCCAGCAGCCGCAGGGCGGTGAAGAAGAGGACCAGGACGGGAACCGACGACAGACGGTGACCGGACGGGTGATGGACACGGAATGGAGAGAGCCGGTGGTACAGGCCAGCATCCAGCTGTTCCGCAAGCGCGACTCAACCTTCGTGGGAGGATCGGTGACCGACCTACGGGGTAACTTCTCCGTTGAGGCGCCTGCCAACGGCATCTACCGACTGAAGGTCTCGTCGGTGGGATACCAGGCCATCGAGCGTGAGGTGACACTAAGGCGCAACCAGGGTCAGGACCTGGGAACGCTGTTGATGTCGTCGGACGCCGTACTACTGAAGGAGACCGTCGTCACAGGACGAGCAGCGCAGGTCATCGTAAAGAAGGACACGCTGGTCTTTAACCCTGACGCCTACCGCACACCCGAGGGTTCGCCCATCGAAGAGTTGATCAAGCGCATGCCCGGAGCTGAGGTCGACGAGGACGGTAACATCACCGTGAACGGCAAGGTCGTGAAAAAGATACTGCTCGACGGCAAAGAGTTCATGCTCGGCGATGTGGAGACGGCACTGAAGAACCTGCCCGTATCCATCATCCAGAGCGTGAAGTTCTACGATCAGCAAAGTGACCAGGCACGCATCACGGGCATTGAGGACGGCAACAAGGAGACGGTGCTCGACTTCACCATCAAGAAGGGCATGAACCACGGCTACATGACGAACCTTGACCTGGCAGGGGGAACCAGCCACCGCTATGCCTCACGAGGCATGGGAAGCAGTTTTACCGACAAGACGCGCTTCGTGCTGCTGGGCAACTTCAACAACAAGGAGGAGAATGCGGGATGGTGGAACCGACGAGGCTTGAATGCACGAAAGATGCTGGGGACGAACCTCAACTACGACGATGGCAACAAGTTGAAGATGGATGCCAGTGTGCGGTGGAACCACCGCGGCGGCGACAACGAGAACGAGAACGCCAGTGAGAGCTTCTACAGCCAGGACTACCGCTCCTTCTCGAACAGCCGCTCAAAGAGCCTGAGCCGCAGCAACAACTGGTGGGGCAACGTCCGACTGGAGTGGAAGCCCGACTCGCTGACGAACGTTCTGCTACGCGCCAACGGCAGCTATGGCACTAACGACGGCACCTCGGTGTCGGCAAGTGCCACATTCTCTGACGACCCGTATCTTTATGCCGCCGACCCATTGGCCTCGTTGCCCTCATTAGCCCCCTATCTCGTGAACAGTAACCAGGGCGCGAGTCTCACCTACGGCGAGAACAAGAACGCATGGGCCATGCTCCAGCTCTATCGCCGCTTGAACCCCAAGGGGCGCAACATCACCCTGCGCGTCGAGGGCAGCATCGGCGACAGCGACAACCGCAACGCGTCGAACAACGAGGTACATCTCTACCGTATGCAGAACCAGGCGGGGCAGGACTCCACCTACTTCACGGCACGCTATAACACCACGCCATCCGACAACAAGGGCTACGTGGCCAGCATCACCTACAGCGAGCCACTCTGGAAGGGGGCTCATCTGCAGGCGAACTACGAGCTACGCTACAACGAGAACAAGAGCGACCGACAGACTTACGACTTCAGTCAACTCCCCGTGAACCCTTTTGCAGGCATCACGCCCGAATACCGCCAGTGGGATCCGTGGCTCGGTGATATTGAAAATGGCAGATTCAGTATTGATGATGATCTGTCGCAGGGTAATCCTCAACCCTCCTTTCTCCAATCTTTCCTCGACCGCAACCTTAGCCGCTACTCCGAATATAAGAACTACACCCACAACGTCCGACTGACGCTGCGACACTACCAGGAGGAGTACGACTATAACGTCGGATTCCTTGTTCAGCCACAGCAGTCGAACTTCATACAGGACTACCGCGGCATCTACGTCGACACCGTGCGTAACGTCACGAACCTGACGCCAACCATCGACTTCCACTACAAGTTCAGCGACCAGCACGACATCTGGCTACACTACCGTGGTGACACTCGGCAGCCGGAAATCACGCAGCTGCTTGACATCAGGGACGACTCGAACCCGCTCTATATCACCGAGGGTAACCCGGGACTGAAGCCCCAGTTCACCAACTCGCTGAACGTCTATTACAAGAACTACATCCAGAAGTACAAGCGCTCCATCGTGCTCTACGGTAACTACCGCCATATCCGCAACTCGATTTCCAACCTTGTGCGCTATAGTGCCGAGACCGGTGGTAGCGAGTCGCGACCCGAAAACATCAACGGCAACTGGAATGCCGACGGAGGCTTCAACTTCAATACCGCCCTCGACAGCGCCGCACACTGGAACATCGGCAGCGACACACGCTTGCGCTATAATAATTATGTGAGTTACGTCGCACAGCCAAGGGCCGACGCACAAAAGAACACCACGCGAACCACGAACCTGAACGAGCGGATGAACATCAGCTTCCGCAACGATTGGCTCGAAGTGACCATCGACGGCAACGTGAACTACCAGCACTCGCGCAACGAGCTGCAGCCAAGCGCCGACCTCGACACCTGGCGCTTTAGCTACGGCGGACAGGTCATGCTGCGCTTGCCACTGCTGAATGGCATCGAAATCTCGACGAACCTGCACGAGAACAGCCGGCGGGGCTACAACGACCCGTCGTCGAACACCAACGAGCTTATCTGGAACGGACAAATCTCAAAAACCTTCCTCAAGACAAAGACGCTCGTCGTCGCCCTTAACTTCTATGATCTCCTGGGTCAGCAGAGCAACTATGAGCGGTGGGTCAATGCCAATGGGCGCAGTGACACACGCTACAACAGCATCAACTCGTATGCCATGCTCCACGTCCGCTATCGCCTGAACATGTTCGGCGGAAAGGTCGACACCGAGGGCCGTTACGACAAGAAGTGGGGCAACAACGACGGACGAGGCTTCGGCAACCGCCGAGGCTGGTAACGACTGCCCCCCCTTGTGTCTATCCTACTTCACCTCCACAGCTCCTTTACTCCTCTACTCCTTTACTCCTCTACTCCTTTACTCCTTTACTCCTTGAATAACGACAACATATCACGATAATGAAACGAACACTCTTCCTCATCTTCGCCACCGCACTGCTGTCACTACCGACGGTAGCGAAAACCAAGCGTACACTCACTGAGAAGGACATGGGGGCCTACCTCTTCACCTTCTTCAGCGACCCTACGCACTCGCTGTTCATGGCCATCAGCTACGACGGCTATAGCTTTAAGGCCGTGAACAACGGCGAGCCGATCATCGCCGGCGACAGCATCGCCGAACAGCACGGCATCCGCGACCCACACATCTACCGCGCACCTAATGGCAAGTTCTACATCGCCATGACCGACCTCCATGTCTTCGGCCGGCAAAAGGGCATCCGAACGACGCAATGGGAAAGGCCCGACAGGTACGGCTGGGGCAACAACCGGGGATTAGTGCTCATGGCAAGCGACGACCTCATACACTGGACGCACCACGTGGTGCGCATCGACAAGCTGTTCCCCGAACAATTCGGCGAGATAGGCTGTGCTTGGGCACCACAAACCATCTGGGATCCCGCTGCTGGCAAACCGATGGTCTATTTCACCATCCGTCAAGAGGCGGGTGGTCGCACGAAGCTCTACTACAGCTACGCCGACGTGGACTTCACAACGCTCGAGACCGAGCCACAGCTGCTGTTTGAGTACCCCGACGACAAGATTCAGGTGCTCGACGCCGACATCTGCCCGATGCCCGATGGGCGCTACTTCATGACTTATGTGGCACAGGAGAACCCCGGCGGCATCAAGTACATGGTTAGCGACCGCATCAACCACTACGACGACTACCACGCCGAGCAGATTGATGCCGAGCGTAGCGGCTGCGAGGCACCCAACGTGTGGAAACGCATCGGTGAGAAGAAGTGGGTCCTGATGTACGACATCTACAGTGTGAATCCCCACAACTTCGGATTCGTCGAGACCAGCGACTTCAAGACGTTCACGCCGTTGGGACGTTTCAATGAGGGTGTGATGAAACTAACCATCGGGCAGGATGGTCAGCGCTCGGCCGACGGAAGCATTGCCCCCACGAAGAACTTCGTATCGCCTAAGCACGGCAGTGTCATCCACATCACGAAGGCAGAGGCAAAGCGGCTTGAGCAGTACTGGAACGAGCAGCAAACGAAGCCCAAGGCCATCCGCTCGGGCGAACTGTGGCGCGACGACAGCGGAAGGCATATCAACGCCCACGGTGGCGGCATCTTGAAGCATGGCGACACCTTCTATTGGTTTGGAGAGCACAAGGCCGAGCACACCAGTGAAGCGTTGGTCGGCGTCATGTGCTATGCCTCGAAGGACTTGGTAAACTGGCGCAACTGTGGCGTGGCACTCAGCGTGACCGACGAGCGCGGCCACGACATCGAGCGCGGCTGCATCCTGGAGCGTCCGAAGGTCATCTACAATCCCGTGACGAAGAAGTTCTGCATGTGGTTCCACTTAGAGCAGAAGGGCCGCGGCTACAATGCTGCACGCTATGGTGTGGCGGTGGCCGACCGTCCAGAGGGTCCCTATAAGTTCCTCTATTCGCAGCGAGCCAACGCCGGCACGTGGCCGATGGCCTCCCCAAGCCCCTCCTGTCGGGTGGGTGGCATATTTGCCGCCAGCCCTAATACCGCCACTATAGGCGACCAGACATCCCCTCCTTTGGAAAGGCTACGGGAGGCTTGGACGCCAGAGTGGATTGAGGCTGTTAAGCAGGGACTCTTCCTGCAGCGTGACTTCGGCACCGGTCAGATGGCACGCGACATGACACTCTTTGTCGACGACGATGGCAAAGCCTACCACATTTTCTCGTCGGAAGATAATCTGACACTTCACATCGCCGAACTGACTGCCGACTACCTCCACCATACTGGGCGCTACATCCGCATGGCACCCGCTGGACATAACGAGGCACCCGCCATCTTCAAGCACGACGGCACCTACTGGATGATCACCTCCGGCTGCACTGGTTGGGAGCCCAACGAGGCCCGCATGTTCTCAGCCCCCAGCATCTGGGGACCCTGGACCCAGCATCCCAATCCCTGTCGTGGTCCCAAGGCCGAGATCACTTTCGGCGGACAAAGCACTTTCATTTTGAACCTCAACGATTCCGAAGCAAACCTCGACAATTCTGAAGCAAACCTCCAATCTCAAACCTCCAATCTCAAATCTCAAACCTCAAATCCTCAGTTTATCTTCATGGCCGACATCTGGCGTCCTCATCACCCCATCGATGCCCGTTACATCTGGCTCCCCATCGAATTCGAAAACGGCACCCCCGTCATCCGCTGGCACGACGAGTGGCAATTATCCCCCACCCCCTAGTCTCCCTAACCCTCCTCCCTCCTAACTATCGTCCCTTAACTCCCCCTTAACTCCCCCTTAACTCCCCCAAGAACTCCTCCTTCCTGTCGGGTGGGCGGCATATTTGCCGCCATCCCTAATCCCCCTAAAAAAAATGACCCATCTAGAAAGCGACTACAACAACGGTGCTCACGAGGCGGTGCTTCGCCGCCTCCTTGAGACCAACAACGAGCGGACTCAAAGCTACGGCGAGGACCGCTTTAGTGAAAACGCGCGGCGATTCATCCGCGAAGCATGTGCCTCACCCAAGGCCCAGATATGGTTCCTCGCTGGCGGCACACAGACCAACGCCACCATCATCGACAGTGTTCTACAGCCCTTCGAAGGTGTACTTTGTCCAGACACGGCCCACATCAATGTCCACGAGGCAGGAGCCGTAGAGGCCACCGGCCATAAGGTCATTGTGCTGCCTTCGCACGATGGCAAGCTCGACGCTGACGACCTGCGGGCGTGGCTCACAGCCTTCTTTGCTGACGATACCGCCGAGCACATGGTGCGCCCAGGGATGGTGTACATCACGTTTCCCACCGAGCTCGGCACGCTCTACACAGCCAACGAGCTGGAGGCGCTACACGATGTCTGCCAAACCTACCACCTGCGGCTCTACGTCGACGGCGCGCGACTGGCCTACGGCCTGGCCGCGAGCAGCGACGTGACACTGCCACTGCTGGCACGTCTGGTCGACATCTTTTATATCGGCGGCACGAAATGTGGGGCACTCTGTGGCGAAGCGGTGGTATTCCCGAAGGGCGACGCTCCCACCCACATGCTCAGCCGCATCAAACGGCACGGAGCACTACTGGCAAAGAGCCGCGTGGTGGGTGTGCAGTTCGAAGCACTCTTCCAGCCTGTCGGCGACACCTCTTTATACATCACCATAGGCCAGCAGGCTGTCGCGTTGGCAAACCGCCTGCGCCACCTCTTCGTGGAGCGCCTGGGCTACAAGCCCTTCATCGACTCACCGACGAACCAGCAGTTCTTCATCATTCCGAACAACGACATCGATGCCCTCCGCCGTCACATCGGCTTCGAACTGTGGTGTCCTGTCGACGAGGCACACACGGCCTGCCGCTTCGTCACCAGTTGGGCAACAACCGAACAGGAAATCGACAACCTAATTTTTTGAAAAACTAATATCACTAATATCACACTTTCTATAACCAGCTGATTTCCTGGCTCGTAAGTGTGATATTAGTGGTGATATTTGTGGTGATATTTGTGGTGATATTGTGATATCAAAATAGCCAAAGCAGGGGAATTCCACCAATTTTTTTGCTGCTTTTCGAATCAAACGGTACCCTGTGTGTGGCGGCAGCGATGATGGGCAAGGTGCCGAGGCTGCTGACGACTGCCTGCGCGTTCAACGAAGAGGCCCTTGGTTTCCGCCAAGGAAACCGATGGTTTCTCCCGTAGGAAACCGATGTTTTCTCCCGTAGGAAACCGATGTTTTCTCCCGTAGGAAACCGATTCTACTTGGTTTCATTTGGCAGCCTCACCGCTAGCAGGTGCCACGTTGATGGAGTTTAGCAACACATCCGCTTTCGAAGAGACGAGCGGCACGTTGACACTGAACTTTACGGATGCCACAACCATCGTGGCCGGCAAGCCCTATCTGATGAAATGGAAGAACGGTCTGACCGTCACCGGCGGTACGGAAGGTGTCAATGGAGCAGGAGGAGCAGGTGCCTTGAGTTACCTGACCGACGGCGTCATAGACCCTGGCGACAGCAGCTCTAAGAAATGGTGCGCACGCAGCAGCAACCAGACATGGTTTGCCGAGTTCAGCACTGCCGCCCCCATCAGCGTTTCGAGCTACACGATGACCACGGGCAACGACACGGAGACATTTCCCAAGCGCAACCCGAAGGTGTGGACGCTGATGGCCAAGCTGAACGCTAACCCAACTTTGACCCCACTTGTCAAAAGTTTGGAAAATTTTGAGGTATTTTGAGCAGTATTGCCCTTCAGGATGCCTTTGTTTACGTGTTTTTTTGTTTGGAGTCTGATTTGTAGTACCCAGAAATTTCGCAGGAAAGTG
>JAEEGL014814071.1_pt1 | contig 28810 bp, 18 predicted proteins | sample 9134231 | NCBI WGS metagenome assembly JAEEGL01 (sample SAMN16246548, study PRJNA631951) | gut metagenome | biome: gut microbiome; feature: rumen; material: fiber-attached | host: Bos | place: Iran: Karaj | collected 2018-10 | reverse complement strand
TTCGGGCGAGAGGCCGGAGATGGTGTAGTTGTTAGCGTCAACGTTGACGATTGTACCGGAACCCTGACCGTGGCCGCGGGGACCGTAGTCAATCTGGTAGCTGCTAGCCGAGGCGGCAGTCCAGTTAACGGTAGCGGTGGTGGAGTTGGTAGCCGTTGCAGTGACGCCGGTCACCTGTGCGCAGGTAGCGGTGGTGAACTGGATGGTGTCGCTGTACTCAGACTCGGCAGCACCGTTGCCGCAGATGGCCTTGACAGCTGCGTTGTAGGTCAACGTTTGGTCGAGACCGGTGACGGTGAACGGATGGGCATCGGCAGTGTACTCCTGGTTGAAGGTGTTGTTCCATACGTGGATGCTCCACTGGTTCTCAGCACCGTTGGCTTCCCAGTCGAGGGTAGCAGTGGTGTATGTGGTAGCAGTAGCCTCGAGGTCGCTCGGATCGAAGCAAGGCAGACTGTCGGTGACGAAGTTGCCAACAGTCCAGTCGGATATCAGCTCTTCAGTGGCGTCGCAGATGGCGCGGACGCGGAACTGGTACTGGGTGGCGGGAGCCAGGCTGGTGACAGCATAGCTGGTAGCGTTGCTGACGGCAACCTCAGCGGGCCAAGTGGCCTCGTTGGCAGCCTTGACGGCAACCTCAAAGTCGGCAGCGTTGCTGTTCCAGTTGATGGTGGCACCATCATAACTCAAGTTGGTCACAGGAAGCAGACCTGGTTTGGGGCATCCTAAACCGCAGCTGTAAAGGCGAATATCGCCTACGGCGGTTATACTAGAGCCTCCAGAAACCGTCGACGGATCGTATGCGCCGCCATCTTGATAGATATAACGACCCTTGCCAGCAGGATGGGAATGAGCATTGAACGATGCACCGCTTGAATAGGAACCGTGGTTGCGCTGTATCGAAACAAGGATATTGCTATGGCCGTCCCAAGTGAAAGGATGGTCGAAACCGTGCATCTGCCAATCCGTAGAGCTGTAGCACATATCCCTGTCATTGATGACAGTGTCGAATACGATATCTGCCGAAGGATGGATGAAATCGATAGCGAGGTCAATGCTGTCGGGGATATTGGCCATATAGACAGTCATATGGGTATACTTGTCACCCTGGCTGGCTGTGGCCGGCGAGAATGCCATTGCGCTAATGTCGCCAGTGACTTCAGCAAGATATGCAGAGTCGACGATGATTTGGTTATAACCGTAGTTGTAGAAGCTGTAGCCCATCGGTGAGTAGGAAGAAGTACCAGCGTTCATCGTGCTGTCCCAGTTCTCTACAACAACCACACCGTCGCACATTGGTGTCTGGAATATTCTGTTGACCCACATACCAGTGTCGGAATTGGAGCAGATACCGCGCACATACACCTCATAGTTGGCCAACGAAGTGAGACCGGTGATAGTGTATTGAGTATCTATCACATCAACAATATTGACGCTGGCATCTTCAATGTCGAATCCCGGAGTGCCATAGGCAACCTGGTATTTAACAGCATTGATGTCGTCCCAAACGAGTGCCAGTGCTGTGGAACTCTCAGCCACATTGGTATCGAGACGGACGTTGGAAACAAGACAGGAGACGCTGACACAACTTACATTGACCTCGAAGCCATCATAGGTCACCGAGCCGTCGCTGTGGAAATAGAGCGTCAGGGGACCTGTGGAGGACATAAGGTTGCTGAATGAGCCGGAATAGGAACCGCTGACATTGCTCGAATATAGCAGCGTGCCGGTGGTGCCGATGCCGTCATAGATATTCAGGTAGTCGTAAGTGCTCTCGTCAGCGGTCGTACCGCTTACGGAAACAAGCGAACCCGGTGCGTCAGGCATAAGGATGATGTAGCTGTCCTGGTTGCTGGAATAAGCACCGTTAATGCCGCCGTCGTCAAGGATGACTCCACCGCACATATAGACAGTATCGGTCTGGTTGGCGTGCATATTCCAAGTGCCGGGGATACCCATAATAGGACCTTCCCACGCAGATGCGTCGGTGGCAGAGCAGATGGAACGCACCCAGAAGTAGTAGTTTGTTCCCGCTGTGAGACCGTTGAATGTAACCATAGGCGTACCCGTCACAGTGGTGTCGGCCACAGGAGTGGCAGTGGCAACAGTGTCGACACTGACCTCCCAAGTGGTGGCATTTCCTACTTCGGTCCAGCCAATGGTGATGCTGCTGCTGGAATTTGCTGTCACAGCCAAGTCGTAGACGTGGATGCAGGAAGGTATTGAATCAATGGTAAAATCATCGAAATATGCGTACCAATAATCACCAGTGTTGAAAGAAAGGAGAGCGATATATTCGCCATTGCCGTTATAATTGCTTAGCGGCACCTCATAGAGCGTCCAGTTTGTGTTGGTTATCGTCACTGTATCGAGAGGCTGGAAAGTATTGATGTTCTGCGGATTGGTCATCGTTCCAACAACTACTTGGGGAACATCGGCATAACTGCCACCATCGTTGTAGCCCCAGAAACTGAGCATCATACCGCTGATGTCGATGACATTGGTATCGATAGCCGGAAGCACAACATACGGATCATAGTAGTTGTAGCTGTCCCAAGACCAGTATATACCATTACTGCCGGTATGTGCCGAGTAACTATCAATATATACAGATGCATAGGTGCTATTGGGGTTGTTGTTGCGATACCAGCAAGGATAGAAGTTTGAACTGTATGAGCTAGACCAGCCCGGAGCATTGTTTTCAAAACCTTCAACATAAGGCATCGAGGCAATCTTGAGGCAATCGGTACGGAAACTGAATGCGTTGCTCCAGTTCGAGGTGTCACCGCCGCTGCAGATGCTGCGCACATATATTTCGTACTGCGTGTTGGGGGTAAGACCGGAAAGGATTACGGAATCCTCCGTCACATTTCCGAACGTGCCGCTGTCAATAACGAAATTAGCAGGACCGTAGACATACTCGAAATTGGTGTTGTTGCCGCCGTTCCAGGCTATAATGGCACTGTCGGTGGTGGCTTTGAGCAAATTGATGTTCTCCACTCCCGAGCAGGGGCTGATTATATTGACGGCAATATCGTCGATGAACATACTTGTGTAGCTGCTTTCAGGCTTCACGATGGCAATACGGGTGCCGTTGCCTGTGTAATTGTTGAAGCGTATGCTTACAGCTTCCCAAGTGGCGACCTGGGCGTTGCTTACAACGCCAACAGACTGGAAGGTGTTGTAGTTTTCAGCATCGGTCATAACACCAACATAGAGTTCTACATTGTTGTCATAGGGGGAATACATCCAGAAATTAATCTCCAATGTATCTATGTCTGCTGCCATCTCGGGAAGGACAATATAGGTGTAGCTATTGGTGCCCGTGTACATATAAAGCGATTGCGTTCCACTGTGGGCATTATCTGTGGAAGCATAAGGATAGTTGCTACTATAGGTCGATGCCTTGTACCAGCAGGAAAGACATCCCGTTGCGGGGAAATCCTCGAAGCCGTAGAGGAACGGCAACGACTCGCTGCTGCACTTGGTACGAGCACTTACCTCAGTGTACATAGTTGTATCGCTGCACACAGCGCCGACGCGGAAATGATAGAGAAGATTGGTGGTCAGGTTGTTGAACGACCACGTATTGGCAGTGGTAGTACCTTCGACAATCCATACATTGCTGGTGTCGGGACGGTATTCAACAGCCCAGGAAGTCTCCTGATAGCCGGGTGCCCAGCTGATTTCCACATAGTCCGTTGCTATCGAGTCGACAACCACGAGCGGAGCGGCGCAAGTGGCCGTCTGAGCACAAGCCATCATACTTATGGCAATATTGTTGCGACTGGAAGTAGTGGTACCGTTGTTTTGAGTGAAAGGATCGTAGGCACTTGCATCTTGATAAATATAGCAGCCCATATTGCCAGTTGTCGAGTGCGTATACCAGGTGGTGCCGCTAGTCCACGAGCCAGTCATATCGAGGAAGCAGACCAGCAGGTTGTCGCTGCCATTGTAGGCAAAAGGCTGGTCGAGAACCCATTCGGTCCACTGGTCGGCAGTCATCGTTTCACTTCCGCTGTACACCAGAGTCATATCCGTAGGATGTATGAACGACGACAGGCTGCTGGCATTCGTGTGGGCCAGATAGATATCGTAGCTGCGCTGGCTGCCGACAGAGGCGGGCATCATCGAAAGAGCCGTGATAAGACCACCGTGGCCAAGCTCGGCAGCCGTGTAGATCTGCTGCGTCATCGAATAGTTGTAGTAGCCGTAGGACGGCAGGTAGTTATACGAATCCGTACCATTGCCGATGGTGTCGAAGTGCGAGTTGGCGAGGTCAACCTCTACGCAGGCCAGCGACATAGTGCCAAACGTGACGCTGTCAGCAGTGCCATAGTTGTCGTCGTCGCACACTGCACTGACAACAACTTTGTATGCATTGCCAGGGGTGAGACCAGTAATCATAACATTCGTTTCAGCAGGAGTGCCGGTGAAAATCACCGTGCCGGTGGTGTCGTAGCAATTCACTTCATACGAAGTGGGAACACCGAGGTTCAGGCCGCTGACATCCCAAGTCACATATGCCGAGCTGGTACTAACCGTGGGAACCTGAATATTCTGCACCGAGGCGCATTGCGGAGCGGCTATGCAGGAAGTGTGGATTTCAAAGCCCGTGTTGTTATAGTTGTAGCTGCCGGCATTGAAATGAATGGTGATGGGGCCGGAGAACGATATCGTCGTAGGAATAGTCTCATAGTCCGAAGACGACTGCCACAGGAGCGTGCCGCTGGTTCCAACGCCGTCGTATATACGCAGGTGGGCATAATAGGAATAGATATCCGTGCTGCCGCTGAAGACAATCAGCGAATCGTTGTTCGTGGGATAGATCACCAGCATCGAGTTGGCGTAAGTGGTATAGGAATCATTTCCGTCGCCGTCAAAATCATAGACCGTCACACCGCAACCGGTGATAGTGTCGGTACCCGAGTAGCTCAGGTTTACTTGGCCTGGCACAAAAGTCAGCGGACCGACCCAAGGGCTGTAGTCGCCGCCACAGTCGCCGCGCAGGAAAGCCGTATAAAGCGCACCGGGCACCAAGTTGCTAAGCGTTACAGAAGGTTCCGTGGTTGTTTCGGCCACCAGTTGTGTGGTGGCAAGATCGATGGGCAGAGTGTCGTAGATAACCTCCCAGCTCGTGCCGTTGTTGTCTTCCCAGGTGAGCTCGACCCAGTCGATACCCACATTTCCAAGGGCGAAATGGACAGGAGCAATACAGGAAGGTATCTCGCTGACATTGATGTCGTCGATCATCAGCGTGTAGCTGCCGCCGCCGGTGACACGCATAGCCATACGCTCGCCGCTGCCGCTGTACTGGTCGAAATAGACCGTATAGAGGTAGTACGAATTATGCCAGTTGCCACCCGCGCCCGGCGTGAGGGCCACCGTGTCGACAGGAACAAAAGTCGAATCGGACTCCACGACGCCGACTTCAAGCATAAAGCTATTGTTCATACAGGCTGCGTAGAACTCGAGCTGCAGCGTGTTGATGTCTTCCATCACAGGCAGGACTGCAATTTCAGTCTGGCCGCTGTTGCTCTCGAATTCGAAGTATATGTTGCCGTTGCGGGCATTCGAGGAATAGTTGTAGACCGAGGGGAATGTGCCGCTGCCGCTGTTGCCGGTGGCGTAGGCCTCCCAGCAGTTGGGAAGGCTACCGTCGGCAGCATCCTCAAAGCCTGTGGCGTAAGGTGTCGGAGTGTAGTCGAAGCACTGGGTGCGGAAAGAGGTATTTACAAAAACCGAAGTGTCGCCGGCACCGCAGAAGGCGCGGACAGAAACATCGTAAAGAGTATTGGAAGCAAGATTGGTGAAAGTGAAGCTGTTGGTATTGGCCATACCATAGATATCGCCGTTAAGATAGACAATCCAGCTGCTCTCCGTGCCGCCAGCCGTCCAACTCAGCGTAACTTCGTCGTTGTCCAGAGCTGCCGTCAGTGCGGTGGGTTTCGGGCAAGTAATGGTACCATACTCGAAGGTGGTCTTCGGCAGGAAGTTGCGGGCATTGCCGCCGCTCGAAGGAAGACCGTTGTAGTTGTAGTTCTGAACCGAAACGCCCGAAAGCGTCACACCGTAGAAATAGCAGTGCGAATAACTGCCCGGAGTGTTGTAGATGTTCACCAGCAGATTGCCGCCGGTGTAGAGGAACGGATTGTCGAATTCAATGTAAGCAACGCCGTTTTCGACAGTGAAGGTTCCTTCCCAGCAGGTGGTAGGGTTGGCATCGTTGACGAAATCAGACAACGTCGACTGAGTCACCACAGCCATCTGAACCGTGAAGGCAGCAGAACCGAAAGAGACCGAAGCGTCTGACGAATAGAACGTCATACTGTTGATCGACTGTCCCACCATCGCCGTAAGCGAGTCGGCAGGATAGATGATCTGGTCTCTGTTGAAATTGTCGGTATACCAGCCGTAAATCGGGACATACTCGTTAGTAACCGTCCCGTCAGCCACCGTCAATGTCTGCTGAGCCTGTGTCACCCACGGCAACAGCATAAGTGCCGAGAGCAACATCATTTTAATAAATTTCTTCATAAACTCGAAATTTTGGTGAATAATTAGTTAATTGAACTTTTAATTTGTTTTTTTAATTCTCATTTTACTATTTACAAGGCAGTTGCAAGAGAATGCAACAGCCTTGATAAAATACAAAAATACAATATATTTTGATAATAGCAACATTTTCAAACAAAATTAAGATAATTTTTACAATTAATGCCGAATGACTCGAATTGTACAAATTGCAATTTATTGAGTCACAACCAAGTTTTTGGGAGTTACGCAGTGCGACATTTGCCTGCTTTTATTGTGGGTTTGGCTACGCAGTGCGACACACTCCGGACAAAGACACTCTGGCCAAAGACACTCTGGAAAGGTGGTACAGGCAGGACACCTTCAAAAAAAAAAGGTTTAAAACTATGAACCAACACTTTACGAATATCGGTGTTTCACAATGTCTTTCAAGGTACGAAGAAGGTGCACAGCATATACCAGCAAAGGCATTTGTACAGTACTTGTACAGTATATGTACAGTATATGTACGCTTCAGAAGCGTACATATACTGTACAAGTACTGTACATATACTGTACATATGACAGGGAATGTATACCGAAATGAACCATAATGGTGCTAAATGCATATAACGAAACACAATGCAACCATTTCGCCTGCAACATTTTGTAGCACAGTATATTGCCGTCGGCTCACAAAGAATGCGGCGACAGATGCATCAATAACATTTCGAAATGCTTGTAAAAAGAAAGTCAGCCAAGAGCCTAATTAGCTCTGTACCAGTCGTAGAGGCGTTTGATTCCTTCGGCGAGCTCCACCGTGTGGTGCCAGCCGAGACGATGCAGGCGCGACGGGTCGGTGAGCTTGCGCGGCGTGCCGTCGGGCTTGGTAGCGTCGAAACGTATTTTGCCACTGTAACCCACAGCGTCGGAAACCATTGCAGCAACGTCGGCAATGCTGTGTTCTATACCTGTTCCGACATTCACAAAGTTGGTGTCGGCTATGCGTGTCTCGCCGGCGACAAGGTCGCCACCTTCGGCATTCACATTTTCAAGCATATAGACACAGGCCGAAGCCATATCCTCGCTCCACAGAAACTCGCGCAGCGGTGTGCCGGTACCCCAAAGCAACAATTCAGAGCCCTGTATTCCGAACCTTGACGACAGTATCTGCGCTACCGTTTCGTAGTCGGCCTCGGCAGCGATGCCTTCGACAGGACGACGGCGCAAATCGTCGAGAAGAGCCTGATGGTCGCTGTCCAACAAGCATTTGGCAAGGTATATCTTGCGCATCATTGCCGGCAGCACGTGCGAACCCACAAGGTGGAAATTGTCGTTGGGACCGTACAGATTGGTGGGCATCACGGCAATGTAGTTGGTGCCGTACTGGCGGTTGAAAGCGTGGCACATCTTCATACCTGCAATTTTGGCCAGTGCGTAAGGCTCGTTGGTGGCTTCAAGAGGCGAAGTCAGCAGGCTTTCCTCACGCATAGGCTGCGGTGCCATCCTGGGATAGATGCAAGTGCTTCCAAGGAAAAGCAGCTTGCTGACATTGTGCCTATAGGCCTCGCCGATAACGTTCTGCTGAATCTGCAGATTATGGAATATAAAATCGGCCGGGCGTGTCGAGTTGGCCATAATGCCACCCACAAGGGCCGCTGCAAGGACGACGACGTCGGGATGTTCGCTGTCGAAGAAGTTACGCACAGCCACAGGATCCAACAGGTCGAGCTGCGCGTGTGTGCGCCCCACGAGGTTGGTGTATCCCTTCTGCTGCAGGATGCTGTAAATTGCCGACCCCACCAAACCGCGGTGGCCGGCGACATATATTTTACTGTCTTTGTTCATTGCGCACTTTCTGCATATCGTTTTCAACCATTATGCGCACCAGCTCTTCAAATGACGTTTTCTGCGGATTCCATCCGAGACGGGTGCGGGCCTTTGTCGGGTCGCCGAGCAGTTGCTCGACCTCGGAAGGACGGAAGAAACGCGGATCGACGACGACGAGGATGCGGCCTGTGGCAGTGTCGATACCCTTTTCGTCGATCCCGCTGCCTTCCCAGCGCAGCTCGATGCCGGCATTGCGGAAGGCAAGAGTAACAAACTCACGCACACTGTGGTTCTCGCCAGTGGCTATCACATAGTCCTCCGGTTCGGGCTGCTGCAGCATAAGCCACATACATTCGATATAGTCTTTTGCATAGCCCCAGTCGCGAAGGGCGTCGAGGTTGCCGAGATAGAGGCAGTCCTGTACGCCGGCGGCAATACGTGCCGCGGCAAGGCTGATTTTGCGTGTAACGAAGTTCTCGCCGCGCCGTTCGCTCTCGTGGTTGAAAAGGATGCCGTTGACGGCGTACATACCATAGGATTCACGGTAGTTCTTGACTATCCAGAAACCGTACTGTTTGGCAACACCGTAGGGCGAACGCGGATAGAAGGGCGTCGTCTCCTTCTGCGGTATTTCCTGCACCTTGCCGTACAGTTCGGAGGTGGAAGCCTGGTAGATGCGGCAGCGGTCGACCATATCAAGTATGCGCACTGCTTCAAGCAATCTGAGGCATCCGACAGCGTCGACCTCGGCAGTGTATTCCGGCACGTCGAAGCTTACTTTGACGTGGCTTTGGGCAGCGAGATTGTATATTTCGTCGGGTTTCACCTCCTGCAGTATGCGTATGAGCGAACTGGAGTCGGTCATATCGGCATAGTGAAGGTTGACGAGGCGTTTTTTGTGCATATCGCGCACCCATTCGTCGAGGTAAAGATGTTCAATGCGGCCGGTGTTGAACGACGAGGAACGTCGCAGAAGTCCGTGGACCTCGTAGCCTTTCTCAAGGAGAAACTCGGCAAGGAATGAGCCGTCCTGTCCAGTTATGCCGGTGATAAGTGCTGTTTTCATCTGTCAGTCTTTTTTGTCAAGGTCACAATAGATACTGTTGTTGCTAATGAACTCGGGAACGATGGATTTCATCTTGGCGACAATGCGGCGGTCGTCCAAAGTGAACATAATATCTTCAAGCTCGCCATATTCGCGGTCGATGTCCTCGAGTTTGTATTTGCGCACTTCGGCACGCAGAATCTTGGGATGGTATGTAGGTATGTTGTTTTCCTTGGTGGCAAGCAGCTCCTCGTAGAGTTTTTCGCCAGGACGCAGACCTATTTCCTTGATTTCAATACCCTTCAAGCCAGAAAGCTGTATCATACGTTTGGCCATATCATAGATTTTGACCGGCTTGCCCATATCGAAGACAAAGATGTCGCCACCCTGGCCCATAGCACCGGCTTCAAGCACGAGGTTGCAGGCTTCGGGGATGGTCATAAAGTAGCGGATGATATCCTTGTGAGTCACCGTGAGAGGACCGCCGGCGGCAAGCTGTTTCTTGAAGAGCGGTATGACACTGCCGTTGGAACCTAGCACGTTGCCAAAACGGGTAGTGACGAAATGGGTCTGGTCGGTGGAACGACTCTGGATGTAGATTTCAGCCATACGCTTGGTGGCACCCATCACATTGGTGGGGTTGACGGCCTTGTCGGTGGAGATCATCACGAACTTTTCTGCTCCGTACTTGATGGCCAGATCGGCTACATTCTTGGTACCAAACACATTGACATAGATAGCCTCGTAGGGGTTCTCTTCCATAAAGGGCACGTGCTTGTAGGCGGCAGCGTGGTAAACGAGGTTGGGACGATACATCTCGAACACCTCTTCCATACGAGCCTGGTCCTTCACATTGGCGATGACGAAGACCATTGAATCGACCGATTTCTTGTAAGGTTCATTGTTTTTGAGTTCAAACTGCAGATCGTACATCGGGGACTCCGCCTGGTCGAGCATTATGATCTTCTTGGGTCTGTACTGCAGCAACTGGCGGCATATTTCACTACCAATGGAGCCGGCAGCACCTGTGACAAGCACGGTTTTGTCGAGAACTTCACGCACCACATTGATATTGTCAATCTTGATGGGTTCACGTTCGAGCAAATCCTCAATCTTGATGTCCTGAATCTGACCGGCAGTGAAACTTCCGTTCATCCACAACGAGATATGCGGTACCGATTTGACAGTCAGGCCGAGGTCGAGACCGCGGTTGGTGATGGCCTGCTTGTGCATAAGGCGGATAGTGGGGATGGCAATGATGAGCTGGGTAACCTTCTTGCTCTCAATGAATTTTGGATTGAGGACGTCGCGGGCACGCATCACAGGAACACTGTCGAGCTGCTGATTGACTTTCGTTTTATCGTCGTCGATAAAAGCAACCACCTTATACTCAGCGTGAAGATCCTGCTTGAGGGCATTGTTTGCAATGACACCGGCAGCACCAGCACCATAGATGACGACATTGACATCACGACGACTGCGCTTGAAATACTGGTTGTAGATGTACAGCAATGAAAAACGCGTGAGAAGCATCATCACAGCCAGCATCAAATAGAGCATCACTACGGCACGGTAGGAAAGCAGGTAATTGGTCGGAACGATGTCTGTCGTATTGTTTACAAAATTGAGTGCAAAACATATCAGCAACGGGATAGCACATACCGTCAAAACACGGAATATGTCGTTGAGACCCATATGGCGGATGATGTTACGGTAAGGTTTCATTATGAGGAACATCAACAGTGTGATTGTCGCCGACACAACAAACTTAACAGCAAGAGCTTTGACAGTGAGTCCCGCAAGAGAGCGTATTGCAAAAGCTTCGGCCATTATAAATGCAAATACAAAGAGCGCCATATCGATTAACAAGACTATCCAACCAGGTGCTGTCGAATGGCGAAATCTTTTGACAAGTTTAAAGAATAATTTGTTAAACATAGAGCTTGAAGTTTTTATAATCTTTACAGTATAATTTTCAATCAGTTACTACAATCTGGCATCCACATCCCCTCGGGGCAGGAAGCCTTTGACATCGTATACCACTCCGGGACGGGGTACATAGTGCCGTATATCAAGTTCCGCAAACTGGTTGTGGGCAACGGCAAGAACAGCAGCATCGAAAGTACCGTTTTCGGGAATTGACGTAAGAAGGTCAATGCCGTATTCATCCTTGACTTTAAGTGCATTGACACAGGGATCTACGACAGTTATTTCGTTTGTATATTGATGAAGAGTATTATATATATCTGCAACTTTGGTATTGCGAGTATCAGGACAGTTTTCCTTGAAGGCAAAGCCAAGAATCAAGATGCGGGCACCCTTAACTTGCACACCACCAAGATTCATATAGTGAATGAGTTGCGTTGCAACATAGGCGCCCATACCATCGTTGAGACGACGAGCATTGTACATAACTCGTGGCAATACACCATAAACCTGCGCCTTTTCAATCATATAATAAGGGTCGACACCTATGCAGTGGCCACCAACCAAACCCGGTTTGATGCGGATGAAGTTCCATTTTGTGGAAGCCGCTTCAAGGACATCGCCTGTATCTATGCCCATAGCAGCAAAAATCTTTGCAAGTTCGTTGATAAATGCAATGTTGACGTCACGTTGGCAATTTTCAACAATCTTGGAGGCCTCGGCCACACGGATGGATGGTGCACGGTGGGTGCCGTTCTTCAACACGCTATTGTACAATGCGTCGACAAAGTCGGCCGCTGCCGGAGTGGAGCCGGAGGTAACCTTACAAATCGACTCGACAGTGTGGCACTTGTCAGAAGGATTCACGCGTTCGGGGCTATATCCAACAAAGAAATCCACATTGTAGCGCAAACCTGAAGTCTTTACAAGCACGGGCACACAATCCTCTTCGGTTACGCCGGGATAGACGGTTGATTCATAGATCACAACATCGTTTCTTTTCAAAACAGCACCAACAGTATTACTTGCACCGATAAGCGGTTTAAGATCAGGCAGATTGTTGTCGTCAACTGGCGTGGGAACAGCAACGATGAAAACATTGCACTCTTTCAATGCCTCCGGCTTGTCGGCAAGTTTCAACCTGCCACTTTGCAGTGCCGTTTGCAGTTTAGCTGACTCTACTTCAAGAGTTGAGTCGCAAGCCTTTGCAAGTTCGGCGATACGAAGACTGTTGCAATCATATCCCACTGTCGGATAACGCGACGCAAACATAGTGGCAAGCGGAAGTCCCACGTAGCCCAAACCTACAATACCAATATGTATGTCTTCTGTCTTTATCATATCGCCGAAGTTATCGTTTCTATCTCTTGGTCAGTCAAATATGGATGCATTGGCAGAGAGAGTACGGTCTGCGTGAGCCGCTCGGAGACCGGGCAAGGCTGCTGCAGAAAGGCAATGGAGGCAAACGCCGCTTGCTGCGACATAGTGCGCGGATAGTAGACTGCCGACGGGATGCCAGCGGCTTTCAGGCGCGCCTGAAGTGCGTCGCGGCTGTCGGTCTGGATGGTGTATTGTGCATACGAGGATGTAACTGCCGGTGGCACGATAGGCAATGTCACCTTTCCTCGTAAAAGGTTATTGTATTTGTCTGCTATGTGTTGTACAGCCTTGAGTTCGTCGTCGAAATGCCTTAGTTTCACCTGAAGCACAGCGGCTTGAATGGTGTCAAGACGTGAGTTGAGACCTATACGGATATTGTCATATTTGTCAGCGCCTTTGCCGTGCACGCGCAGTGAGCGCAGCAAGGCAGCCCAATCGTCATTGTCGGTAAAGAGTGCTCCGCCGTCGCCATAACAACCCAACGGCTTGGCCGGGAAGAACGATGTGGTGCCTATATCGCCGAAAGAGCAGGCCTTCCTGTCCCCAATAGAGCCGCCAAAGCCCTGTGCACCGTCCTCTATGAGGTGCAGGTTCAATCCTTTGCATAGCAGCTCGAGGTCGGTAAAGTCGGCCGGCTGGCCGAAAAGGTCGACGGCTATAACCGCCGCAGGACGCAGGTCCGTATGACTTTTTACGTAGGTTATTTTTTCGGACAGATCGTCAACATCAATATTGAAGTCATCCACACACACATCTACAAATATCGGCGTGGCACCAACAACAGCTACAGCCTCGGCCGTAGCAAAAAAGGTAAAATCGGGTACAAAGACAGCATCGCCCTTTCCGATACCCAATGCAACCAGTGTCATACGCAGAGCATCAGTTCCATTGGCGCAGGTAATGCAATGTTTCACCCCAACATAGTCAGCAAGATGTTGTTCCAGTTCAGCAACAGTATCGCCGAGAATAAAAGCTCCTTTCGAAACCGTTTTTAGCAACGCCTCGTCGATTTCGGCCTTCATCGCCTCATACTGTCTATGTAGGTCACGAAACTGCATACTATTCTTTAACCCTTCCTATTATTTTTGCCGGCACCCCGGCTACAATTGCATAATCCGGAACATCCTTTGTCACAACAGCACCTGCAGCTACCATAGCCCTGCGTCCAATGGTGTGGCCGCAGACAATCGTGCAGTTGGCGCCCAATGAGGCACCTTCCCTAACAAGCGTTTTCTCGTAGTTGCCATTCACCGAACGGTCAGCACGTGGCAACAAGACATTGGTAAATACACAACTGGGGCCAAGAAACACATTGTCTTCAATCTCAACACCCTCATATACAGATACGTTGTTCTGTATACGTACACCATTCCCTATCGAAACATTGTTGCCGATGTTGACATTTTGACCCAAAGAGCAGTTTTCACCTATGCGAGCACCACTTTGGATATGGCAGAAATACCATACCTTTGTACCAGCGCCGATGACAACATCGTCGTCTACATAGCTACTCTCGTGTATAAATGGGGCATCAGTCATATTATGATTCTATAATCTGTATTTATCAATTAGTCCAACCAAATGGGTGCGGCGTCAACGGCTGTCTGGCAAGGGGATGATAGTCACCTTGAAGGCCTACAGGCTGCGAATTGCGAATGTCGTGAACAATCTGTATGCATTTACGTGCTTCAGAGATTGAGAAGCCTCGTCCCGCAAGGATATTCTCGTAGCTTTTGGTATGCAGTTCTGTGAAACCTTCACTGAACTCGAATGCATTGCCATCTACAAACAGTGTTCTGTAAGTACGTTGACCCTTGCTGCGCACTTCGGCTGGAAGATGTTCAGAATTGATGCTTAAAAAATAACGCACCCGTGCCTTCTCCAATTCAAGCATCCCTGCCACACGGTCGTGTGATGCGACGTGGACAACACTACGTTTTACGTCTCCAAAAATCCAACTCAACATATCATAGAAATGGACACCGATATTAGTTGCCACTCCACCGCTTTTGTGTATGTCACCCTTCCAAGATGCATAGTACCAGTTTCCACGCGAAGTAATATATGTCAAATCAACATCATAGACCTTGTTCTCAGGGCCATTAAGTATTTTTTCGCGCAAGGCCACAACTGATGGGTGCAAGCGAAGTTGCAAGATGGTATAAGCCTTGTGTCCAGTCTCTTTCTCCACGCGTTCCAGGCCATCAATATTCCAAGGATTCAGAACTACCGGTTTTTCGCATATCACATCTGCTCCCAGACGCAAACCATAACGCGTATGTGCGTCGTGCAGATAGTTGGGTGTGCATACTGACACATAGTCAATTGCCTGTCCCCTACCCTTCAACAAGCTGTTGTGGCGATCAAAGAGTTCCTGTTCAGTAAAAAATGCCGTTTCAGGGAAATAGCTGTCCATTATTCCGACACTGTCACTCTTGTCATAGGCCGAGACAAGGCGGTTGCCAGTCTCTTTGATAGCCTTGAGATGACGCGGAGCAACATAGCCCCCAACACCGATGATGGCAAAATTCTTCATTTGATTGTGTGAGATATTGAGGGTAGGCGTCGATCGTCAATAAAGTTAGTCACCCAGTTGCTGAATTTATTCAATCCTCGACTGCGACGCAAACAACGCTTCACAATAATAGTGTAAAACCGACGATTGTTCTTTTTACAGTAAGACAACAAGAAATATGGACCCCAGATAAACAAAATACCAGCAAAAAGGACAATAAAGTACTGCAGTTCGGTGTTCAATCCCATATCGGCAGAGATGAGCCAAACAGCAAGAACGGCAATATCGTTTAATATAATCTTGATTGTGGCAAGGAGATGGCACATACCTGAATCTACATAGATATGATGCAGATGAGTGCGGTCTGGCTGAAAAGGCGAATGACCATTCATTACACGCACAACGACCACCCTTATCGTATCTAATATCATAGCAGAATACAAAGCCAACATAAAGCTTACGAAATAGTCATCAACAAGCAGAGTATTGTCCAAGAAATAACAAGAGTCAGGACAAGCCGACGTATAAACAAACAATCCAAGGGCAAGTGAGCCGGAATCGCCCATATACATCTTGTAACGTTTTGAGAAAACATTAAAGACGAAGAAGGAAGACAAAAAACCACATATCATATAGGAGATCAACGCTTGCGTAACAAAGCCGTGACGCATATTCCAGTATCCTGTCACGATTGCTGCAAGCAGACCAAGACCTGATGCAAGTCCGTCAATACCGTCAGTAAAATTGACAGCATTGAGCAACAGCAGTCCTGTGAATAGAGTAAGTATCAGAGAAAGCCACCACGTCAAACCATCCAATCCAAACAATCCAAACAATGAATTGACACCATAACTACCGCCATAAAACAGCAGCAATATTGCCATTATCTGCAAGACCATCTTGAACTTCCAACTGAGACCTATATTATCGTCGAGCAAACCAAAACTGTAAAGAATAAACATCACACACAATGCAGGATACAAGTCACTAATATTATAAAACAAATTGATTATAATAGAAGTAACACTTATTGCGAGGACCATCACCGTTCCGCCCATCACAGCAACGGGGCTGTCCTGCTTCTTACGAGCATTCGGCGAATCCGTCAAACGTTTGCGACGAGCAAGAAGCACAACCATCGGTAGCACTATAGGCACTATTATTAATGGTATTAACGCAGCAATAAAATATAGTAATTCAGTGGTCATATGGGATACAAAATCAAATGACGATAATACATTTAGCGGTTTTATAGATGAGGACAGGATAATATGTAGAGGGGGGGGGTATAGCATTGAAAATCAATTATTGACAAATCATATTTATACTTTTATCTATTACTGTACATAGATTCATAGTATTTCTCGTATTCGCCACTGGTGATGTTGTCCATCCATTCTTGGTTGTCGAGATACCATCTAACAGTCTTTTCAATTCCCTCTTCAAACTGCAGGCTGGGTTCCCAACCAAGTTCACGCTGCAATTTGCTGCTGTCTATGGCGTAACGCATATCGTGGCCCGCACGGTCGGTCACATAGGTTATAAGATCCATATCCTCACCTTCTTTACGACCAAGCAGTCGGTCAACAGTGTTTATAAGGACCTTGATGATATCTATGTTTTTCCACTCGTTGAATCCACCAATGTTGTATGTCTCGGCAATTTTACCCTTGTGGAAGATAAGGTCAATGGCTCGTGCGTGGTCTTCGACATAAAGCCAGTCACGTACATTCTCACCTTTGCCATAAACAGGAAGCGGACGGCGATGACGGATATTGTTGATGAACAACGGTATCAGTTTTTCAGGGAACTGATATGGCCCATAGTTGTTCGAGCAATTGGTGACAACAGTAGGAATTCCGTATGTATCGTGAAATGCTCGCACAAAGTGGTCGCTGCTGGCCTTGGCAGCCGAATAAGGACTATGGGGCATATATTTTAAGTCTTCGGTAAAGAACTTATCTCCATATGCCAGATGGTGTTCACCACTCGATGCCTTGGTCGAGAAAGGAGGCTTGATTCCTTCAGGATGCGTCATCTCGAGAGCACCATAGACCTCGTCGGTCGAAATATGATAGAAACGTTTGCCTTCATATTTTTCAGGGAGCGACTCCCAGTAGAGTTTGGCGGCTTGAAGCATACTGAGCGTACCCATAACGTTGGTGCGAGCAAACGTAAACGGATCCTTGATACTGCGGTCCACGTGACTCTCAGCGGCAAGGTGTATCACACCATCAATATGCTCCTTCTGCATAAGCGCATAGATTGTATCAAAGTCACAGATATCAGCCTTGACAAACGTGTAGTTAGGCTTGTTCTCAATATCCTTTAGATTGGCAAGATTACCAGCATAGGTCAGTTTGTCGACGTTAAAGATATGGTAGTTCGGGTATTTGTTGACAAACAAACGGACTACGTGTGTTCCAATAAAACCGGCGCCACCGGTAATGATAATGTTCATATTGCTTCGGGTTTAAAGTGTTTATTCTATTATCAATTATCTTGTATTAAATTGTTTAGGCATTTCTCCAAGGAAACAGTCCAATGGGGAATCTCAATGCCAAAGGTGGTTTTTATTTTCGTTTTGTCGAGCACAGAATAAGGCGGACGATTCACCTTGCTTGGGAACTCGCTACTGTGACAGGGCATAATCTTACAACCGTCAATGTTGGCTTGTCGGGCAATCTCGACAGCGAAGTCATACCAACTGCATACTCCTTCGTTGCTATAATGATATATACCATCCCTGCCACGATAGCTTTCATTCTCAACCATATCAAATATAACACGAGCCAAATCACCAGCATAAGTCGGTGTTCCAGTTTGGTCAAAAACGACATTCAGGCGCTCCCTTTCAGACATAAGTCGCAACATAGTACGGACAAAATTATTACCATACTCACTATAAAGCCAACTTGTGCGAATCAGAACATAATGGCAGCCAACTTCTGCAATCGACTGCTCGCCGTGCATCTTTGTACGTCCATAGGCCCCTGTCGGATTGAGTTTTGCCTCTTCGCCGCAAGGCGAATTGTAATTGCCTCCTCCGAAGACGTAATCTGTCGAGATATGTATCAGCATACCACCACTGACCTTCATAGCATCAGCCAGATGGCGAACAGCATAGTTGTTGATCTGTTCTGCATCCGATTCCTCGTCTTCAGCCCTGTCGACATTGGTGTAGGCAGCACAGTTAACAACGACATTTATGCCGTTTGTGAGTACAAAATTTAGTACAGCATCACGACGAGTGATATCCAGTTGATCAACATCTGTGAAAAAATAGTGATGTTGCGAACTGTCACCAAGCAGTCGCAGATGGCTGCCCAACTGTCCGTTAGCTCCTGTCACCAGGATATTCATTGGTTTTGTCCTCCTAAATCTTTCAACAACGGATGATTCTTATCTTTTTCAGACAGGATGACCTTGTCGGCAGGTATTTGCCAATCTATGGCCAAGTCCGGATCATTCCAGGCTATGGCACCTTCGCTGGCAGGATTGTAGAAGGCATCGCATTTATATTGAAACACCACCTCGTCGCTAAGCACCGCAAAGCCGTGAGCCAAGCCTTTGGGTATGAAAAACTGGCGGTGACTGTCTGCCGACAGGCGCACAGCAACATATTTACCGAATGTTTCCGAATTTGGTCTGATATCTACTGCCACATCCAGCACCTCGCCTTTCACGACACGCACCAGCTTGCTCTGTGCATACGGCGGACGCTGGAAATGCAATCCACGAATAACTCCATAACGCGACTTCGACTCATTGTCCTGCACAAAATGCACTTTAAAGCCGGTTTTCTCCTTGAACTCTTTCTCATTGAAACTTTCAAAGAAATATCCGCGCTCATCGCCATACACAGCAGGCTCCAAAATCAAAACTCCCGGTATCTCTGTCTTTATTATATCCATTATACAATATATACATTAATTATTTAATCAAGCCCAGCAGGTACTGACCATACTGGTTATTTGCCATCGGCTCGGCAATGCGTCGTAACTCTTCGGCTGTTATCCAACCTTTTTCGTACGCTATGCTCTCCAGACAAGCAATCTTCAGACCTTGACGTTTCTCGATGACCTCAATGAACGTCGAGGCCTCCGACAACGAGTCGTGCGTGCCAGTATCAAGCCAGGCAAACCCACGTCCAAGCAGCTTAACCTTCAAATCCCCATCTTCAAGGAACGACTGGTTCACACTGGTGATTTCCAATTCACCGCGTGCCGAAGGCTTTATGCTTTTAGCAACACGAACGACCTTGTTGGGATAGAAATAAAGTCCAACGACGGCATAGTTTGATTTCGGTTCCTTGGGCTTCTCCTCTATCGAGAGCACATTGCCCTGCGTGTCAAACTCTGCCACACCATAGCGCTGTGGGTCGGCAACCCAATATCCAAATACAGTGGCCTTTCCTTCCTCGTCGGCAGCTGTCACAGCCTCACGCAACAGGCGTGAGAACCCATTGCCTTGGAAAATGTTGTCACCCAATACAAGACAAACAGAATCGTCGCCGATGAATTCTTCACCGATGATGAATGCCTGTGCCAGACCGTCGGGTGACGGCTGTTCAGCGTATGAAAAACGTACGCCATAATCGCTGCCGTCGCCAAGCAAGCGCTTGAATGCCGGCAAATCGAACGGTGTCGAGATAATCAGTATATCGCGTATGCCAGCCAACATCAAAGCCGAGATTGGATAGTACACCATCGGCTTGTCATAGATGGGCAGCAGCTGTTTACTGACACCTTTTGTTATAGGATACAGGCGGGTCCCAGACCCGCCTGCCAGCACTATTCCTTTCATCTCTATTACTCCTTCTCCTTCTTATCGCTGTCGTCGCCATAGCCATAACCGTAGCCATAGCCATAGCCGTAACCATAGCCATAACCGTAACCATAGCCATAACCGTAACCATAGCCGCCATATCCGCCGTAGCGTTTCTTGATAAGCGGAGTATCGGTCAAAACAACAGCCATATTCTTGAATTTCTGTTTGTCATTGAGCTCCTGTATGAACGGGAATGCAGCCTTGCTGAGCTTGCCGACACGCATAATGTACATCGTCAAGTCGGCCGAGCGGTTCACTATAGCCGAGTCAGCGACAATCTGTGCAGGTGTCGAGTCGAGAATGATGTAATCATATTTCTCACGCAGGTATTCCACCAGTTTCTCAAAGCGGCCGTTCATCAACAGCTGCGTAGCGTTGGGAGGAGTCTTCTCACATACAATGTAGTCGAGATTCTCCGAAGCATCACTCTTGGTGATGATTTTCTCTATGTCTTCCTCCTTGCCCAACAGGTAGTGGATTATACCCATTCGGTTGTGACGGTCGATGGTCTTCGAAGTACTGCGTTTGCGCAAGTCAAGGTCGAGCAGAATTGTCTTCTTGCCCGTATATGCAAGCGAGAGCGACAAGTTGATGGACACAAACGACTTACCTTCGCCAGGCATCGTCGACACCGTCTGCAGCACCTTCTTGCTCTCGTCGTTAAGGAAGAACGGAATGTTAGAATGCAGTATTCGGAACGCCTCCGTAACAGTATCAGTACCGTTGGCAGTGACAATAACCTCGTCCTTGGCACGGCTTTCGGGCTTTTGCGGAATCTCGGCCAACACAGGAATGGTCATTGCTTTCTCAACGTCGGGTTTACCGCGCAACTTGGTGTTGAAGAATGACATCAGGAACATAACAGCAGCAGGAATACCCAAACCAAGGATGAGGCCAACCAGAGCAAACATCATCAGGCTCGGTTTCACACCCACCTGCTGGGCACTCTCCACAACTTTGGCGTTGGGCACGGTGGCGGCAAGGGTCAGAGCATTCTCTTCACGTTTGCTCAACAGGTAGAGATACAGCTCCTCCTTGATTTTCTGCTCACGGCCAACCTCGGTGACAGCCTTCGATGTTGTAGGCATATCGTTGATACGTCTCTGCATCATCTGCTCCTGGCGTTTTGCACCCGACAGTTTGACATTGATGGAATTGATCAAGTTGTTAATGGATGCCAAAATGGCTTCACGTGTATTCTGAAGCTCCTTGGCGGTGTTGATAACATTGGGATGGTTGGGACCAGCACCCTGAACAAGTTTCTGATAGCTCAGCAACTGACTGTTATAAACAGCAATCAGATTGGTAACGGACGGGTCGCTGATTATCAGCGACGGTATCAGGGCATTGTCGTTTTCGTGGTTGCTGACGTGTTCCTGAACCATCTTGATTGCAGCAAGCTCAACCTCAAGCGAGGCAACCTCGTCGGCATACTTCATACCTGATTGAAGCACCGTACCGCTTGCTGCCGTAAGGTCGGTGACGTTGGCACTCTTCTGCAGACCCTCGATGCGGGCATCGACAGCACTAAGCTCACTAAATATCAAAGCAATACGATCGTCAATAAACTTCTCTGTCTTTTCAGCGACAATGTTCTTGTCGTTGATGGCATCCTCGTTGTACACAGCAATCAAGGTGTCAATCACCTGAATGGTTCTCAAGGCATTGGCATCGTGGTATCCAATATTAAGAATCGAAGCCATCTTGTCGGCTCTCGATACGTCCAGACGAGCCCTCATACCGCGAGCGATGTCATAAAGCGGAGTGAGGCCCATATCGAATGTGACATCAATGTCTCTCTCCTTGTCGAAAGACTCCATCTTTTCAATCGAGAAACCGGCATATTCGTTGATATTGACAATCTGGTTGAAAGCGGCCTTCTTCTTCTCGCCTTTCACTCTATGGCCGTTCAACGACGTGAGACGATAGATGAAATTGTTGTCGTCTACCGGTGTAACCTCCATTGTCATAGCCAGTTTCACACTGTCGACCTGCTTGTTGTAGACCTCCAGATGCATAGGGCTGTCCTTGTAGTAGCTGACTTTTTTGAACGTGTTGCTGCGAGAACACCAGCTGTTCATACCCAGACGTTCAGCCGTCTTCATCAAAAGCGGAGTCGACTTGATGATATACATCTCGTTCTCAAGCGACAAACCGCTGTTATTGAATCCCATATTGGCAAATATGGCATCCATATTCTGTCCCTTGTAGCCCTTGCTGCCACCTTCGTCGCGAAGCAGTATCTGACCGGTGGCGCTGAAGGTTTTGGGTTTTGATTTGTAGACAAAAGCGGTGATGACAAGACAGACAAACACCGAAATAACAAACCAGTACCAGTTGTTCAGGACGATGAATATCAATTCTTTTATCGATACACCATTTTCGTTCTCCTGTGCAGGGTTCTGGTTTTGCGTTTGGTTCAAAATTTGATTGTTATCCATAGATTTTCCTATTTTTTCAATTACGATTGCTATTACCTGTTGTTATAGTACTTGCTCAAAGTCCAGTAGTAGAACATTGACGACAGCACCGAAATCACCGACAGGCCGCTCGAGATGTATGTCATAACTATCGGGTCGCGGTCGGCGTTGCGGCGGGTCTTCTTGTTGGGTTCGACATAAACCACATCGTTCTGGTGCAGATAGTAGTACGGCGAGTTGAAGACATCCTTCGAAGCAAGGTTCAGCGAACCTATGATGCGCTTGCCGTTTTCCTCGCGAATGATGGTGACATTCTCGCGCTGGCCGGTGATTTTCAAGTCGCCAACCATACTCAAAGCCTCAAAGATGGTTAGTCTCTCACCTTGAACGACAAGCTGACCTGGGCGGGCCACATCGCCGAGCACACACACGCGAAAGTTCATCAGCTTGACCGTCACCACAGGATCGACCACGTGACCATCGGCTTTCAGACGGTCTTCCAGCATCTTGGCCAACTCATTGTGAGTCAAACCCAAAACCTTAACCTTGCCTAGCACGGGAAAGATGATGTATCCATCCTGATTCACAAGATAGCCCTGCACAGCACCCGAGCCAGGGTTCATAACAGTACCATCGTTGACTGCTATCTTGTTGGTTTCCTGATTAAAGAGGACTGTTGCCAGAGGTGTCTGGCTTTCGACATAGATGTAGAGAATGTCGTTGGCCTGGATACCCTTCGAAAACTCGCCTTCAAGGGCCATCACCGAGTCGCGGGCGGCATCCTTGACATAGGCAATGTCGCGTTGCTGCCGACACGAAACCGTCAGTAACAGCAGGCCGGCAATTGGCAGTAGGAGTCTGAACTTCTTTTGCATTTTGTCTATTTTTATTATTGTTTTACTGATTTAATTTATCAATACAAATCAACAAAACCACCGTCAAATCTCTGCAAAACAAGGATTTTGCCACCATTTGCAGAAACAGCAGGCGGAATTATTACTCTGCAAAGATAAAGATTTTTCCTTACTCGGCAAAATATTTTTTCCAAAAAACACTTTTCATCCCTTTCACAAACCGAGGGCAAAACCAAAAAACTGACAAAATGTCAGTTGCATTTTCAGTTCAAAAAGCCCTAAAAAGGGTCAAAAATCCGAAGAAATAATTGCCTGATTTCCATATATCATCTTCTTATCAAATTCTACCTAAATTTTTATCAAATTCTAATCAAACTTTACAAAGGAAAAATATGATTAGTCTTTGATAAAAATTTGAAAATAGATTCATACCTGACAAAATGTCAGTTGTTCTTACAGGGGTATTTTTGCGGTTGCGACGCAATTTTATCGACCACTATACGTTAAAGCTTAAAACATCTTGAAATGGAATCCTTTCTCCACTCGGTAGCACAACGTATATGGACTGAACATCAGCACGATATAGACCGCGTAATTGTAGTTTTCAATAATCGACGCGCCGGACTTTTCCTAAGAAAGCATCTTGGTGCATTAAGCGAAAAGCCATTCTTCCTGCCAAAAATCACAGGAATTGACGAACTTGTCTCAATACTTGGCAATCAACAGATTGTACCGCACGAATTTTTGCTTTTCGAACTTTACGACATACATAGGAAGATGGATGGTGTGGCACGCCGTTTCGAGACCTTTGAGGAGTTCATCTCGTTCGGTGAAATGATGATCGGCGACTTCTCCGAAATCGACCTATATTGCGTCGATGCGCGCCAGCTGTTCAGCCACATCGAGGAACACAATCGCCTGGGCGAGTGGGATGTTAGCGGCAAAGAGCTTTCAGAGTTTCAAGAAAAGTACCTGAACTTCTACAAATCTCTTTTCAATTATTACACCGAACTGCAAAACCGCCTGAAAGCAAAACGCCAAGCCTATACCGGAATGGCCTATCGAAATGTGGCAGAACAGATTGATTCTTTGGTAGATAGTCTCGATTGCAGCCACATCTACTTTGTCGGGTTCAACGCTCTGTCAAACAGCGAGGCACGCATAATTGAATGCTGTGTGAGGCGCGGCATCGGCTCCCTGCTGTGCGACGGCGACGAATACTATTTTTCCGACGACACACAGGAGGCGGGCAACTTCCTGCGCGCCAATGCAAAAAGATTTCCAAACATAGGTGGATTCGACAATCATTTCGCACAAAAAGAGAAGACAATACACATCATCAACTGCCCCGAAAATGTGTTGCAAGCCAAGGCTACTGGACAGATTATCCGGCAGTTGATGAGTAACACCGACCAAGTTGCGAAAGCCCAGGATACAGCCATTGTCCTTGCCGACGAGAAACTGCTGCTCCCTGTGCTCAACTCGCTGCCCGAGCAGGTGAAGTCGACAAATGTAACAATGGGATATCCCTTCGTCCTGTCCGACGTCAACAACCTTGTTACCAATCTGCTGGCGCTATACTGCAATGTACGCAACAACAAGTTCTACCACGTCGACATAACAAATGTCCTTTCCGATGTTTTAATTGCCAAATATCTGGAAGCCAAAGATATCTATGCCAGCATCACCGACTTTATAAACCAGCAGAAGATAATCCGCTTCACTAAAGACGACATCGCATTGATGCTCAGAAAAAAAGACAAATACGAGCATTTGATGTTCCTTTTTGAAAACACCTCACCGACTGTCGACGAGGTACTGTCAATGCTGCGACGCCTGTTCACTTTGCTCACCACCGAAAATGTCTTCGACGGCAACACCAAAGAAAAAGAATCATTAGCCTGTTTCATACAGATTGCCAACTATTTGGAAGAATTGCAAAAACCGCAGAAATACATCGAACGACTTGAGACTTTGCAAAAAATATATCAACGTTTGGCACAGCGTCGATCGGTGGCCTTCTACGGCGAGCCGCTGCAAGGTCTGCAGCTACTTGGTATGCTTGAAACAAGAAGCCTCGATTTCAGGCACCTCATAATGCTTTCTGTCAACGAAGGCACATTGCCGGCAAGCAAGAAGGACAACTCACTGATTCCATTGTCATTGAAACGCATTTACGGGATACCGACGATTGAGGAGAAAGACGCAGTTTATGCATATAATTTCTATCGTTTGATACAGCGTTCCGACGAGGTTTGGCTGCTATACAGTTCCGATGCCGAAGGACTTGGCAAAGGCGAACCAAGCCGATTCATTCTACAGATAAAGAATGAGTTGGCAATGCGACATCCAAACATCAAAGTCCAAAATGAAGTTGTCGTCGCCAACAACCATCCTATGCCCGATTCCGGCAAAATACAGGCGGTAAAAAAAGACGGCATAACGCTACAGGGAATCAACGAATTGGCAAAAAAAGGCCTGTCACCGTCAGCATTGAACCGCTACAGAGGGTGTCCTATGCAGTTTTTCTATAGCGACATACTCGGTGTGCAGGAGCGGAAAGAATTAAGCGAAGATTTGGAATCCAATGAGTTGGGCACCTTTATCCACGAAGTACTGAAAGACATCTACCTTCGCGACAGCGACAGGATTGTCAAAGCCGCAACACTCGAAGACGCCCTGAGGGAAATTGACACCCTGGTCGATTCCAGCTTTCAAAAAGAGGTTCTGAAAGGTCGCAGCGACGAAGGCAAAAACCATCTTTACAGCGAAGTGGCGAAAATGCAGCTTTCCCATTTCCTAAAAAAGGAGATTGAGTCGATAAAAAGAGGTAAGCGCATAGAAATCAGCCTCGTTGAAGATGCAATGAGCAACACGCTCATTGTGGCGCAAAAAGGTGTTCCGCAGGAGGTTGTAGTCAAAGGCATAGCCGATCGAGTCGATATTGTGGACGGAATGCTTCGCATTGCCGACTACAAATCGGGCAGAGTAGAGCAAAAAGAGCTGGCCGTCGCCGATGCCGAGCCTGACCCTCACAAGGTGCCGGACAAGTGGTTCCAGGTTATGACCTACGCCTGGCTCTACTGTCACAAACACAACTACAACGGTCCTTTCACGGCAGGCATTTTCCCACTGCGTGCTCTGTCGTCCGACTTTATGTCCGTTGGCTGGGAAGGCGCAAAAGAATTAAATCACAGCCACATAGAGCGCTTCGAGGAACTGATGGGAAAATTGCTGACAGAGCTGCTTGACCCATCTGTAGACATCGTTGCCACACCCGATAAAAACAAATGCATCTATTGCCCCTTTACTCGCATTTGCGACAGCAAAATCACGAAATAAAAAAGTCACAAACAGATTTTTTTCTTTAAAAAGAACGATATATAAAAAAATATATGTAACTTTGCAAGTTCAACAAAGCATACATTTTCGAGCCGGCAAAGGCTTGAAATTTCAATGTATATAATTATAAATCTGATAGTAATACAAAAAGAACTTTAACCAGATATATGGTTGCAAAAAACAAAAAAGAGTCACGTTTTATGAAAAAAACAATCTTTTCCGTCTTCCTGATGTCTCTTCTGCTGGTAGGTTGCAGCGGTTTGTCGAAAATGAAATCCGACAGCAAAAAGGTACGTTACCAGGCCACTCCCAACCCCGTTGAGACACGCGACGACAAGGTCATTGTAAAATTTGTCGGCTCCATCCCCGAAAAATACTTCAACAAGGGCGCCGCAGTGTTCATCCAACCTGTCTTCACGTGGGAAGGTGGTTCAATACCTCTGGATCCTGTCACCCTGAAAGGTGAGAACGTCAACGGCGAAGGCATCACCATCAACTACGAGAACGGTGGCCGCTTCACATACACCGACGAATTCGACTTCAAACCCGGTATGGAAACCGGTCGTGTAACACTGGCGCCTGTAGCCTATCAAGCTTCAACCACCGACGACGAAGCCAAATTTGCCGATGAAATCCAGCACAAGACCGTCACATTCCCGACAGTGCTCATCTCCGACGGTGTCAACAACACCTCTTCGTGGGTCAACATTCGCGGCAATATTTCCATATCGCCTGTCAACTACAACAAGACCCAGGGCGTCATCGAAACCGCTGATATCTACTTCCCCAACGGCCTTTCGACACTCGACTGGAACTTCCAAATGAACCGCACATTCAACAGCAAAGCACAGCTCGAAGAGCTGCGCCGCATAATGCTTGAAAACGGACTGCCCAAACAAATCACCATCACAGGATGGGCATCACCTGAAGGCGAGGAGACCAACAACGTCGGTGTCAGCAAGAACCGCGCCGAGGTTGCAACCGTGCAAATCAAGCGTGTTCTTGACGACGTACTGAACACTATGGCCAGCCGCAAACAAGTTCCCGCCTACGAAGTCGACCACTACAAATACGAACTGCAGAAGCAGATTGTCGTCTCTACCCGCGCTGCCGGTGAAGACTGGGTTCACTTCGTCATTATGGTCGAAGAGTCCGACATTCAAGACAAACACGCTATCGTCAACATCGTCGAGACCCAGCAGAACCTTATCAAACGCGAGCAGATGATAAAGAATATGGCAGAGACCTATACACAGCTCAACACCGACATCTTCCCCAACTTGCGTCGTGCCCAGATAGCTCTTTACTACAGCGAGGCTCGCAAGACCGACCCCGAGTTGGCAAAGCAGGCAACCCTCAACCCCGCCAAGCTGACCTTCGACGAGCTGATGTACGCTGCCTATATCAACTACAACTACGAAACCAAACTGAAATACTACAAGTGGGCTACCGAAAACTACAGTGCTGAATGGGCTGGATGGAACAATGCCGGTGCCGTATCATTCTATTTGGGCGACTATGCAGAAGCCGAACGCTATCTGAATATGGCTCGTCAAATCAATCCCCACAACCCCGACGTGCTGAACAACACCGGTCTTCTCTGTCTGGCTCAAAAGGACTACGCTTTGGCCAAATACTACTTCGAAGAGGCCGAGCGCCAGGGCAGCACCGATGCCGAGACCAACCTGCCTATCCTCAACCTGAAGAAGGGCGACTATAAAGCTGCAGAAAAACAACTAAAAGGAAGCACTTGCAGTTTCAACTTTGCTTTTGCACAGCTGATGAACGGTGAGACCAGCAACAGCATCCGCACCCTCGACTGCTGCCTCGACCAAAACGCCGATGTCTTCTACCTACGCGCAGTAGCCTATGCCCGCCTGGGTGACAAGGTCAACGCATTGAAGAACCTCAAGGTGGCTTGCGACGAAGAGTACAACTACAAGGAGCGTGCTGCCGTCGACACCGAGTTCAAAGCCTACTGGGACGACGAGGAGTTCAAGCTGATTGTAAAACTCTGGTAATGATAAAACGACAGATTCCCAATATCATAACTCTCGCCAACCTCCTCTGCGGAGTGTTGGCGAGTTTTTCTGCAGCCATAGGGGACATAAGTAGTGCCGCTTTGCTCATCTGCCTCGGCATCTTCTTCGACTTC
>JAEEGL010589201.1_pt1 | contig 28810 bp, 19 predicted proteins | sample 9134231 | NCBI WGS metagenome assembly JAEEGL01 (sample SAMN16246548, study PRJNA631951) | gut metagenome | biome: gut microbiome; feature: rumen; material: fiber-attached | host: Bos | place: Iran: Karaj | collected 2018-10 | reverse complement strand
CCGCCCCCGCCACGCCCGCCGCCCCCGCCGCCCTCGCCGCGCCATCCGCGCCATCCGCCCCCGCCGTGCATACGCTCTGCCTCGACCTGGCGGCCCACGGAGCGGCCGAAGAGGTGTTAAGCTGGTGCGACGCGAAGGGTCTGCAGCCCGACATACTCATCTGCAATGCGGGGATGTTCTATATGGAGTACCTTTCGGAGGAAAACCTTCCCAAGGCGCAGGCCATGATGACACTCCACGCGGAAACCACCACGGAACTCTGTATCCTTTTCGGTAGCCGGATGAAGGCCAGGGGGAAAGGCCGGATACTCATCATGTCCTCCCTGACGGCCCGGATCCCCGCGCCTGGCATTGCTATTTATTCGGCCACGAAAGCCTATCTCAAGAGTTTCGGGAGGAGCTTTTCCTACGAGATGCGCCCTTATGGCGTCACGGTTACCACCGTGTGCCCCGCGGCGGTGGACACCGCGCTGTATCCGCTGCCCCCGGGCCTCAGGCGCACATTGAAGCATCTGGGCATCATCAAGAGTCCGCGCTGGCTGGTAAATCGGGCGCTGAAAGCCCTGTTCAAGGGAAAAAGGACCGTGAGTCCGGGCCTGACCAACCTGCTGCTGCCGTCCCTCATTGCCCTGCTTCCCGCCAGATGGATTGATTTCCTGGGCATGAAATGGATCAATAAAGATAACGACCATGCATAAATCGCTTGTAATCATAGACGCCTGTGTCCGTCAGGCCGATTCCCGTACCCTTCGCATCGCGGAGCCCATCCTGGAGGCCCTCAGCCCCCGTTTTGACAAGGTATATCGCTACCATCTTCCCCGGATGAGAGGGGTGGCGCCGCTCACCCCGAAGACCTTCGCCGAGAGGGGAGCGGGCAAGATTCCCGCCTGGGCGCTCAAGGCTGCACGGCGCATTGCATCGGCCGATACCATTGTCATCGCCGCGCCCTTCTGGGACATGGGCATCCCCGCCGTCCTGAAGTGCTTCCTGGAGCAGGTCTCCCTCTTCGGCATCACCTTCGACGACAACGGAAAGACCTGCGTAGGGCTCTGCAAGGGCGCTCCCGTGCTTTTTGTCACCACCCGGGGGATGGACATCCAGACAGGTTCTTTAAGGGAGCAGGCTTCGCCTTACCTCAAGGCCCTTGCCTCTCTCTGGGGACTCGGCAAGGTAACCACCATCGCCGCTACCAACCTGGACTACAGCAGTCCGGAAGAGATCGAGGCAAAGATCCAGTCGGCCGTCCTCGAGGGGCTTGCCTGGCTCCGGTAAAAGATGCGGAAATCTACCCTCATAGGACTCGTCCTGCTGGCCTTCTGCCTGGCCTGCCGCTTCGTTACACCGGTGGCAGATTTCTATGCGGAGCGCCTCTATCCTACCATCAGCGCAGGCCTTTCCTGGCTCTCATCGGCAATCCCTTTTTCCCTGGAGGAGATCGTGGTGCTAGCCTTCGCCGTGACCTTCGTGGACATCCTGGTAAAAGCCGTCAAGCGAAAAGAAGGTTTCCTGAAATGGCTGGGAAAGACGGCTGTGGCGGTGATGTGGCTCTTCGTTTGGTTCTATATGGGCTGGGGAAACAATTACTATCGCACGGGCCTATACCAGCGTAACGGCATCCAGCGGGTACGCTATGAGCCGGAGGCCTTCAAGACCTTCCTGGAAGACTATACCGCGGAACTCAACAGTGCGGCCGAAATGGCGGGGACCTGTGACCGGAAGGCCTTCGAGGAGGAAGTCAGGACTTTCTACTCGGAGAAGGTGACGTCCTTCGGCTATACCGCCATCCACCCCTGGCAGCACGTGAAAAAGCCCCTTCTCAATCCGCTCTTTTCGGCCGTCGTGGTGCAGGGCTACATGGGGCCTTTTTTCTGCGAGTCCCAGGTGAACCGGGCCCTGCTGGAGCACGAGTATCCCTTCACGGCGGCGCACGAGATGGGTCACCTGGCCGGGGTGACCAGCGAGGCCGAGGCCAACTGGTGGGGCTTTGCCTGCTGCCGGGAATCGGCCGATGCCTCGGTCCGTTACAGCGGCTACCTCTCCATCCTTCCCTATGTGCTGGCCAATGCCAGAGGCCTCCTCCCGGAGGAGGAATTCGACGCCTGGACGGCCACCCTCTCAGACAAGGCCAAGGCCGACTACATGCAGTCCCGCGCCTACTGGCGGGACAAGAAGGTGCACTGGATAGAGCGGGCCCAGCACTGGTTCTACAACCTCTATCTCAAATCCAACGGCGTCTCGGAGGGCGTGAAAGATTATTACGGCGTGGTGAGCATGATCATGACCATGGATGCCCTGTCTTTTACCGATAGCCGATAGATAATTCAATTTTATTGCGTATCTTCGGGCCGCAATACTATGCTTACCATGAAGAGATTTATCCTCCTTATTGTTGCCGCCGCTGCGGCCCTGCTTCTTTCCGTATCGTGTTCCAAGGGCTCTTTGAATACTGACCAGATTTATGGCATGTGGGATGTTTCCAAGATGGAATGGTTGGATAAATCCAACACGCAGCCCGTTCCTTTTGATCCCTCTGCGGACATTGCCGTGGAATTCCAGCGCGAGGGGCTGCTTTACTATGTTGTCCGTCACGGATCCGAAGGCATGCTCACCCCGGGTCACTGGGATATGAACGGGCAGAATATCACGGTCAATTTATCCGAAGAAGGGGTCAATTTCTTCTCGGGTAACTATATTATTTCCAGGATCAGCAAGAAGTCGATGCTCATGACCTACGAGTACAAAGGCTCCGGGCTGCTGGGCATCTATTTCACGAGATAACGCTCGTCTAATCAGAAAAATGTAACCACCTCGTCCAGCGGACGATGTACGGGCATGCTGGGCTCCTGGGCCCGGTAGCCCAGGGCGATGACCGCCAGGATGGTCTCGTTTTCCGGGATGTCGAAAAGGCTCCGCAGGGCATCGGCATTCCGCATGCCCATGATGAGGGTGTCAAAACCCATGGCCCGGGCCTTCAGGATGAGATAGGCGTTGCTGAGTCCGTTGTCGTAGGCCCCCCAAAGGTCTCCGGTGGCATCCACGGCCGTACCGCGGAAAAAGCCCGACTTGCCCTTTTCGAAGGTGGAGACAATCAGGACGGGCGCGTTGGCAACGCGATCCTTGTTGCCACCGATGAGCTCCAGCACCGCCTCCCGTTTCTCCTCACCCATGGCTACATAGTACTTGCTGGGCTGTTGATTGGCCCAGGAAGGGGCGTTCTGCGTGGCCGTGAGCAGCTCCCGGACCTCCGCCTCCGAAATGGTTTTCCCCGCCTCATAGGCGCGGATGCTCCGCCGCGTGAGGAACACCTCGTCCAGGCTGGGGGCCGATGTCTGGTTTCCGCCGCCGCAGCAGGCGGTGAGCGTGAGCGCCACAAAGGCGCAAAGGATGGCTGATACTTTGTTCATGGTTATTGTGGTTATCTATACTGCAAAAGTATGAATTCCCCGGGTCTTTTGCAATGGCTTGAGGCCCTGGCGGGCCTGGGAATACCGAATAGCTTGTGACAGCGCCCCTTCTTCGGGTGCACCCCTTCTTCGGGTGTGAAAATGGCGTTTTTACCCCCGTTTGGCGTTAGATGATGTTTTTGGGGGCGAAAAGGGCGTTTTTGCACCCGTTTGATTCATGTCCTAGTCGTCTGCGCCAGCAATATTAGGGAAAAGTGCCGGCGAGGCTGTCACGCTGAACCTCCGCGCCGTCAAAAATGGCCGAAACTGCTGGCAGCGGGGGCGGGGAGTACGCGGCGAGGACCGGAAAGGGTAGGATTTTGGATTATTGCACGGCCCCACTCTCGTCAGGTGTTGCAGGTCTCCAAATTGTGCCACCACCTGCAACGCTTCACGCCCCTGTAGGCCCAATTCACGTCCCAGGTCCCAGGCGAAAACGGAGACCTGCAACGGCCGCATCCACAAAAACGGCCGAAAATGCGGATGTGAGTTGGCGAAAGGCGACTTCACGACTACCTTGCCAGCATGTGGCCGTCACGCTGAACCTCCGCGCCGTCAAAAATGGCCGAAACTGCTGGCGACGGGGGAGGGCGTATGCGGCGAGGACCGGAAAGGGTTGGATTTTGGATTATTGCACGGCCCCACTCTCGTCAGGTGTTGCAGGTCTCCAAATTGTGCCACCACCTGCAACGCCACACGCCCCTGTAGGGCCAATTCACGTCCCAGGTCCCAGGCGAAAACGGAGACCTGCAACGGCCGCATCCACAAAAACGGCCGAAAATGCGGATGTGAGTTGACGAAAGGCGACTTCACTACTACCTTGCCAGCATGTGGCCGTCACGCTGAACCTCCACGCCGTCAAAAATGGCCGAAACTGCTGTCAGCGGGGGCGGGGAGTAGGATGGTTATATCATCAAAATATTGAGTGCTTTACGCGATTGTAGAAAACTTTTCTTATATTTGTTGCTGACAGAGCGCAGTGATGCGCTTTCTGTCGGACATATTAATTAGATGAAAGTGTACGCTTTTATCCTTGGGAGAAATCTGGAAAATTTCAAACGTATCAGGGATAAGCAATTGCACTCATCGCTCGCTTTGGCTGTACTGTGCCTTCTGCACGGTCTCCATACGAGTGTGGAGTCATTGTTTGTTTGATACAGGTTGTTCCAGAACCTCTCCCAGATAAACCCTGCTCCACACTTTTTTTGTAGACTAACCCATTTTATCACCACTGGAGCGAAGGTGATTTGACTAATAACACTATGTTCCGAGTAACATCGAGAACCTGCTTCGCCGTTTGTTGGATTCTCATCCTATTACCCTTCTTGTCCCTTTTCTCTTGCTCAAGAGGTCCGGAGGAAATCGCTGTTACTTCTGTGTCCTTGAACCAGGCAACGGCCGAGATGAATATCGGTGAGACCGTGCAGTTGCAGGTTTCCATTGCGCCCACCAATGCCACTGATAAGACGGTTCTTTGGGCATCGTCCAAACAGTCTGTGGCAACTGTGAGCAGTGAAGGTGTGGTGGCGGCCGTAAGTTCCGGTAATTCAACCATTACGGCAACGGTGGGTGGTAAATCGGCCACTTGCCAAGTGACTGTTCTTAAGGGTTTTGTGGCGGTTTCTTCAGTTAGTCTTAATACAAGCAAAGTGACACTAACTGAAGGAGAGACAACCACGCTCACAGCTACCGTTCATCCGGATGATGCTACTGACAAGAGCGTTGTCTGGAGCTCGTCGGCCAGCGATATCGCATCTGTCTCGAATGGGGTGGTTACGGCGCATAAGGCTGGAACTGCCACCATTACGGCCAAAGCTGGAGACAAATCGGCTCAATGCACGGTGGAGGTGAAATCCATGGTTATTGCCGTGACAAGCATTACCTTAAATAAGAGCAAACTGCCCTTGATAGAAGGAGAGTCTGAGACCTTGGTAGCCACGGTAAAGCCAGATAACGCTACAAACAAGACGGTTACCTGGACCAGCTCTGATGTCTCTATTGCAAGTGTATCCGGCAGCGGAAAAGTAATTGCCATCAAAGAAGGAACCACTGTAATCACCGCTCAGGCAGGTGACAAACAGGCAGTCTGCGTGGTTGAGGTAAGTAAAATGGTGATACCGGTCACTGCCATAACGCTGAACAAGAACACCCTTGCTCTGGAAAAAGGCAAGTATGAAACACTCGTTGCCACCGTATCTCCTTTGAATGCCACGGACAAGACCGTGACCTGGAGTAGCTCCAACACGCAGGTGGTCAGCGTAGATCAGAATGGCTTGGTCATTGCCTTGGCCAGCGGCAGCGCTCTCATTACAGCCAAGGCCGGAGACAAAACCGCAACCTGTTCCGTTACGGTAACGGTTCCCGTGGAATCCATTACCCTCAGCGATGCCACCCTGACGCTTGTTGAAGAGCAGAGTGCTACCCTAATGGCTACCATTTATCCGGCCGATGCCACAGATAAGACGGTGACCTGGTCTTCAAACAATGTGGCCGTTGCTACGGTGAATAATGGTAAAGTTACGGCCATTAAAGCCGGCACAGCCACCATCACGGCAACAGCTGGAAACAAGACCGCAACATGTGCTGTAACTGTGAACAAAAAGTACATTGATGTTACCTCCATCACCCTTAATAAGACCACGCTGCCCCTCACCAAGGGCGATAGCGAAATCCTGGAGGCTACGGTAAATCCGTCCGATGCAACAGACAAAACCGTTACCTGGACTACATCGAATGCCTCCGTTGCCAGTGTGGACCAGAACGGTAAGGTCAATGCCGTGGGTGGCGGGAGTGCAACTATCACGGCTAAAGCCGGTGATAAGACTGCAACCTGCGTCGTTACCGTCACCGTCCCGGTGGAAAGCATTACTCTCGACAAGACTACTCTTGCATTGTTCAAGGGACAGGACGCAACGTTAACCGCAACTGTCAATCCGGTCGATGCGACCGACAAGACGGTGACCTGGGCATCCAGCAACACATCAGTTGTAACAGTTAACAATGGAAAAGTAACGGCCGTAGCTGCTGGTAATGCTACCATTACGGCCAAGGCTGGGAACAAGACCGCGACATGCTCCGTTTCAGTGACCGTGCCTGTTTCCGGTGTCAGCGTGAGCCCTTCATCCATGACCTTGACTCAAGGTGAGAAGCAGCAGTTAACGGCCACCATTTCCCCGGCCGATGCCACTAACAAGGCGGTGTCATGGTCTTCTTCCAGTGCGTCTATCGCAACGGTGGATGCCAACGGGATGGTATCGGCCATTAACCCTGGGACCACACAGATAACAGTGACAACCCAGGATGGTGGTTACAAAGCCACTTGCTCCGTGACCGTCAAGGAGTATCCCAAGGCAACCTCCCTCAGTTTGAGCGTTGACTCCTTTGAGGCTTTTATTGGCCAGTCTTATCCTATTACTGTAGTAGCAGCGCCAAGTGACGCCGTTTGCGAATACGAATGGGCGTCCTCTGATACGCGCGTGGCCACAATCAATGGTACAACCAGTCAGGCCAGCATTCAAACCAAGGATTACGGCACAACAACTGTTATGGTAAAGGAAAAGCGCTCCGGCCTCACAAAGAGCATTAGCGTGAGCACGATTGTTACGGACTTTGCCTGGAACATGGAGACTGCCAAGACCTATAACGGTTATCCGCTGGTGGTGGTTCACCTCAACGAGAAGGCACAGTTGAATTACACATGCACCCCGGCATCGGCCACGCACATCTTTGACGACCTGTCGCAGTTCACCTTCTATGAGAACAGTCAAACAGTTGGCACCCCTGTAAATATTTCCGTGAGCGACAGCGGAGAGGTGAAAGGCCTCAAGATAGGCATCACTGGCATTGAAGCCAAGGGCAGACTCCGGACTAACGGTACCGCCCGCATTTATATCCGCGTCATAGACAACGGCAACACCGAGCCCATTGACGACGACGATAACGAACATGGTTGGGATTAATACATACGAACTATGAAAACAAGATACATTATAATGATGAGCCTGGCGACGCTCGCCATTTCCTGCTCGCAGAAAGAAGAAGACAAACTCTTCAATGAACGACCTGCCTATGACGTTTTCTACGCCAAGATGGAGAACGCCGATACCAAGGTCTTTGCCGATGACCTCCTCCGCGTCCTCTGGGATGCCGATGACCGGGTGTCCATCTTCAACAAGTACACCTATAATCAGGAGTACCGTTTCAATGGCGAAACTGGCGACAACGCCGGCGCGTTCAAGATTGTGGAGAGCGAGGACTTTGTGACGGGCAACGCCCTGGATAAAGTGTATTCGGTCTATCCGTATATAGAATCCACCAAGATTGACAATGATGGCCTCATCACCATCGATATGCCCGCCGAGCAAAAGTATCGGGAGGACTCATTTGGTATAGGCGCCAACACCATGATTGCCATTTCTGAGAACAATCAGCTGATGTTCAAGAATCTGTGCGGTTACATGATTGTCAAACTCTATGGCGATGATGTGACGGTGAAGTCCTTGACCATTAAAGGAAACAAAGGCGAATCTATCTCCGGTAAGGCCAATGTGACGGCCGAGATTGACAAGGTCCCGGAAATTATTTTCGCGGAAACGGCGACCAAGTCAATTACATTGACCTGCGACACCCCGATCAAGATTGGCTCCACCCCGGAAACCGCAACGCCATTCTGGATTGTTGTGCCGCCGGTTGTTTTCAGTGAAGGCTTTACGCTGACGGTGACAGCTGCCGATGGGGGTGTTTATTCAAAATCAACCTCAAACAAATTCGAAATCATGCGCAACGGCATCAGCCGGATGACCGCACTTGAAACCTTGCCTATTCAGTTTGTTGCCATTGATTTGGGGCTAAGCGTGAAATGGGCGTCATTCAATCTTGGCGCTTCTAAACCGGAAGAGTATGGCGACTTTTATGCTTGGGGTGAGATTGAACCAAAGACATCTTCTACCTGTGATTGGTCAACATACAAATGGTGCAATGGTACTGAGTCGAGTCTTACAAAGTATTGTCCTTCCGACAAGACTAATAGTTGGGGCGGCCCCGGAAGTCCAGATAACAAAACGACCCTTGATTTGGAAGATGATGTGGCTCATGTAGTCCTCGGTGGCACTTGGCGTATGCCGACGGACAATGATTGGACGGAGTTGCGAGAAAAATGCACTTGGAAGTGGACCAGTAACTACAATGAAACAGGCATTGCCGGCATGGTAGTCACTAGCGACCTCGCTGGTTATACAGATAAGAGCATCTTCCTTCCCGCGGCTGGAATGAGGGCAAAAAACGCCCTCAACCTTAGAGGCACTTACGGATACTATTGGTCAAATTCGATTGCGAATGAATCACCTTTATACGCCTACGGTCTGTGTTTCTGTTCGAGTTATTATACAAGAGGGGGCAACTACCGTCGCTCGGGTCAATCAATCCGTGCGGTCAAAGAATAAGACAGAGGGGTGTATATGTATCTGTCTACAAATAGTACAAGCTTAGAATTAATTAACAAATGATTATGGCTAAAATAGTTATTAACCCAATTGCGTTGATTAAGAGATATCTAATTGAACACTATTACGACTTAAGCAAGCCATCTGGTGATCTCCTTCAAGGAATCTTGGAAGGATCTGCTCATCTTCTTTATGAATTAAACGGTATTGATTTCAACAAGGAAGGGTTTTGTTGGTCGGAGCCGATGGGCGAGAAAAGCAAATACTCGGTAATTGTTTCTGCGGCTTATGCAGTTGCAAATGAGTTTCAATGTCTTATTGGTGAAGATGAATGTGGCTCTCGGATTCGAACCTTGATGACGTCCTTGGTAGAATTGGATTCAAAAGGCCAATATACGTCATCTTTTGTTTTCGAATGAATGCTCTCCAGACAAAGACGAATTAATAGACAGCATGATTATAAACACAACAATCAATTGAGTTATGGAAAGAATTAAAACAGTATCATCTATTATGGCAATAATCGCATTATTTGTGATTGCAGTGATTATCTCTATTCTGACTTCTCAGGGTTTGATAAGAGTACTTGGAATAGTAGCGGCAATAATCAGTTTTGTTTTGGGTTTTTATCAGATCAAAACCGACAGGGATATTAAACAGTCTATTGCACAAAACACAGATGATATTAATACGTTAAAAAGTGAGCATTCAACAGTCGAAGACGAGACACTTCATTTAGCTCGTTGAATGCGATTAATTTGTGTGTTATTCCTTTAGAAAAAATGGTAATCATAAAGAAGATATATGAGTTTTTTTTTAGAACAGATAAGACCACTAATTATTAGTAAAGACGTTACTATTCTCATTGGGAATGGGTATAATTGGTATGTGAAGTCAATTCTTAAACAGAAGAATAAAGGCGGAATTGCTAATGGTGCTATCCTTCCGTCTTGGGATGATTTGGTAAAAAACGTTGATTCTCAATTGAACACTGAATTGAATGTTGATTCATTGATGGGCGGATTGTCGAATCCGGAATTATTTACTGCTATTTCTCTTCAATATGAATTAATACGTAGCATAAAGAGGCATAATATACTTCCTATCCATGACGCTGTTATTAATGTATTAGCAAACAACGAAATAGTAGTGACTGAGATTGAACACCTTGCAAAAGTGTTAAAATCGTGGGATGTACCTGTTATCACAACGAATTATGACAAGAATATTGAAAAATCATTGGCTCTAACAGGGTACTGGTTGAAAACGGGGGTAAAGAAAAACATGTATTATCCCATTAGTCTCTATTACCGTGATAGGCCATTTGGTGAAATAGAAATAGAAAAGAGTTTTGCGGTATGGCATTGTAGCGGCGTAGTAGATATTAGAGAATCATTGAGGCTTGATTTAAGTGATTATTGTAATTATACAGCATGGCTAAAACAAAGAATCCCTGTTAACAGTGAGTTAAGTGATCCGCCTGCATTGTTTAAGCAATCCTGGCTGTCGCCCTTCTTTAAGAATAAACTAATAATAATAGGATTGGGCTTAAATCAATCAGAATTCTTTTTGCGATGGCTGTTGGTACGAAGGTTTGCATGGAGAACAGCCATGGGGTATAGAGGTAATCATGGGTATTATCTTTCTTCAAATGAAGAACCTTTTGATTGTGGGAAGCGTCAACTCTTGAGCAGTGTTGGAATAGAGACAATTCTATATGAGACTTGGGATCAATTGTATAAAGATTTGTTCGGACTTTGATTAATCCATGACATTCATGGTGTTAATGATTTGTTTGTACAATCTTTTTTATCAAAAGGTTAACATCCTATCGATTGGTATTAATAATTAAGGGGGAATAATATGCTGTCATCAAGACTATTAATAACGTGTCTTTCCATCTTCTTTTGCATGTCTTGTAGTCTAGAGCAGTACGGTCCAACATCCAAAGAGGAGAAGAATGATACTCAAAAAGTGTGTGTAACAGGAGGATACCATGATTTGACAGAGTCTCCAGTTACTCTGTATGGTTATGCCAATCTTACCAGTGACATGACTGGAGATATCAAATTGGGCATCGCCTGTTCAACGAATTCATTGCCTGATCAGAAGAACGGGATATCCCTCACAACGAAGGATCTTAATTCTGAGAATCAATTCTTTGTTTCCATTTCGGGCCTTAAAAGCGAAACTAAATACTACTATAGAGCTTTCGTATTTAGGAATAATATCTATACATATGGAGAAGTAAAGGACTTTGTCACGCCACCTCTAACACCAATAGTGGTTACTAAATCATACTCATCCATTGATAATTGTGTAACGTTAACTGGAACAATATCCCCATCCTCTAAACGATTGTCTGCTACAATTGGTTTTTTGTGGGGCGATTCTCCAGATCCTCGTCAGTGGGCTGATGCAACTGGTGATACAACTTTCTCCACCGAAATCAATGATTTAATACCCGGGAAAACGTATTATTATAAAGCAGCCGTCCGTTATAGAGGAATCGAGTATTACGGTGAAGTTAAGACTTTTTCCGTGTTCGTTTTCGAACAAAATAAGGTTGCTCTAGTTGTCGATGATGAGTATCAGCTTGGCTTAACTGGAATAAGTGGTTCTGAATCAGTATACTATCGAGTTGGCGATGTGACCGTTGCGATAGTAAGCAGTTCAGGATTGGTCAAGGCCCAAAAACCGGGGCAAACGAGAATAACTTCAATCAAGTGGAATAACAATCAGAGTATTGCAACGTGTGATTTAATAGTCGAAGATAGGGTGTCAACTCCGGATGAAGGCGAATTCCATATCGACGTATTAGAATTACAGGACATGGATATAAAAGTTCGGGTGACCCCGTCTAACCCTAGCATTCGCTACTATGTCGCCTTTGTGGAGAGTCGGTTGATGGATGGATATTCTGATGAACAAGCTGCTCAGCGCATCATTAATATGCTCTCATATCGCATTGATGAGAATACGGCTCTTAGTTGGGCGAATCTCCCAGGTTTGGAAGCCGGTACTCGGGAGTTGTGGGGGCGCCGTGACGGTGATTGGGATATATTCCCATCTCAGCAGTATAGTATTTATGCATTTGGTATTGATGAGAATGGTTCCCGTTCAACAAGTGTGAGCCGAATTGACGTGACCACGGCCTCTTCCATGGCCTCCAACAACACCTTCCAGATGGAGGTGGTGAGCAACTCCTGGCTGGGTCTGGACTACACCATCATCCCGGGAATCGCCGAAGAATACTGGATGCCGTTCCTGGCCGAAACCTCCAACATCGACCAGTACTTCCGCAATGCAGACGGCACCTTGAAGGAGAAGATACTTTTCGAATGGATCGAGAAATACTACGAGGACGAACTGCCAAACAATTGCTACCACGGCACCAAGACCCTGCACGCCCAAGTGACCCCGGACATGAACTACAGCCTCATCGTATTCGGCTTCTCCGGTTCCTACACCACCCGAATGTACGAATTCAAGCTGTACGTCCCTGCTCCGCCCCTTGGCAAGAGCACGGCCGATTTCACCTATACCTACGAACTCTTCCGCGGAGAAGACCTGTCGGCCATTGACCCTGTAAAATGGCCCATGGATGATTATGGTGGCGACTGCATCATGGTTATGCGTGTCACACCCACTGCGAACGCTAAGCACTGGTACCTGGGCATCTGGGGGCCCATTGAGAACTACCAGAATCAGGGCGGAAAGCTTTATCTTATGAAGCTAGATATGAATCCGGACGTCCCCGGCAGCAGCATGCAGGACAAGAAGTTCTGGCATTCCTGCCCCTGGTGGTACGGCATGCAGCAGGGATATGTGTGGCGGGACGAAGCCGGCGACATTGTGAAGCACTGGCCCTGGAGCATCTCAGGCTGGGCCGAGGATGAAGACGGCGACTACGGCCCCTGGCACTATGAACTATTCATCCCCATTCCGCTTCCCAAGGAGCAGGTAACTGGCAAATATGAGGTCGGATATTCTTCAGCATATGATTTTTGGAGTAATCCTTCCTCCGCATCAACTTGTCGGATTATCTCATTAGGCAAGCGCCCATAAATATGCAGAATTAAGCTCTTGTATAATATGAAAAAGATAATCCCCATTCTTTTCCTCCTCGCGGCCTGCGTGCCGTATGACGACAGTGACATCCGCGAAATGTTAGACCGTCATGAGGCGCGTATTACGCAACTGGAAGCGCTGTGCAGCCAGATGAATTTGAACATCCAGGCGCTTAGCGGCGTGGTGGATGCGCTGAAGCAGCGCGATTACGTAACGGGCGTGTCGGCCCTTATGGAAAATGGCAAACAAATAGGTTACAGGATTTCATTCGCCAACCGTGATGATGTTCTCCTTTACAACGGTGCAAACGGTCAAGATGGGCATACGCCTGTTATTGGCGTCAAACTGTTTTCAGATGGGAAGTGGTACTGGACGCTGGAAGGGGAATGGATTAAGGACAGCGCGGGCAACATGATGCCAGTGAGCGGAACGGATGGAGAAAATGGTAAGAATGGGACCGATGGCAAGGACGGGACAGACGGGAAAACACCCCTCTTGACTATCAACGACGGTTATTGGTACATCTCTTATGACAACGGTGCCAACTGGACACCGTTAGGTAAAGCAACGGGCGAGAACGGCAAAGACGGGACGGATGGTAAGGATGGTACTGACGGAAACGACGGTGACAGTTTCTTCAAGAGCGTGACGGAAACGGATGACGCGGTGGTTATTGTGTTGACGGATGGAACCACCATAACGCTGGAAAAGAAAAAGAAATTCAGTATCTCCTTCAATCCCAAGGAAGGATTGGGGATTCTGCCCGGGGAGCACCGGAGTGTTGCTTATGAAGTGTCCGGAGGTTCAGACCAAACGCTGGTGAAAGTGTTTGCCAATAATGGCTGGCGGGCCAAGGTGACGGCGCAGACTGCCTTGAAAGGCGTTATTGATGTATGGGCGCCGGATGAGTTGACCGACGATGAAATCATTGTTTTGGTATATGATGGCGACGTTACCACCATCATGAGTGTTATCTCTTTTGAGAAGGGCGAAATCCGCTCGGATGTTCAGTCGTTGTCGTTGAAAGGCGCTGGAGAAACGGTGTCTGTGGGTGTTCAGAGCAATCTGGCGATATCGGCCTCTTCTTCTGTCAGTTGGCTTAGCTGCCAATTGACGCCATCCACCAAGTCATTAACGCCCTATACCTTGCAGGTGTCGGCCTCTAAGAATTTGGGCGAGGACGAGCGTGCCGGCGTTATTTCCGTCAAGGATGAGAGCGGAAAAGTCGTGGTGGAGATAGCCGTGCTACAGGAGGCATATAATGCACTCCTGGATTTTACGGATCTGACCACCGACGGCAAAACCGCCAACTGTTACATCATCAACAAAGCTGGCGCTTACCGTTTCCCCATAATCAAAGGGAACGGGGCCGATGGTCTGATCCTCAGTGGTGATACGGCCGAATTGCCCGGCGCCGTTGACGCCAAAGTGGTGTGGCAGGATGCCGATATCGTTTCTTCCGTTGCTGTATATAAGGGCAATGTGGTGTTTGAAACGTCGTCCAGTTGGAAGGTTGGGAACGCTTTGGTGGCTGTGACCGATGCGGCCGGGGAGATCATGTGGAGCTGGCACATCTGGTCTACGGATTATATTCTGGGGCAAGGGGATATTCAGGTGAAGAACCATGGGAAGACAAAGACCTATAACATGATGGCACGTGCCCTAGGGGAAGTGAATGGAAAGGCTTTGTTATACCAATTTGGCCGGAAAGATCCGTTCCCGCAGAAGAGTGCCACTAAAGTTGGTTCTGCCGGATCATTGGAGAGTTCAATTAAGCAGCCAGATACTTTTTTTGCCAGAAGTGGGATGGATTGGTGCACTGAATATCGGTTGAATTGGTGGGATGCAGGGTGTGATGATACGAACTATTCCAGTTCTGGCGCAGTTTTGAAAGGGAATAAAACAATTTATGATCCATGCCCGGTGGGATATAGAGTGCCACCGGATGATGCATTTACGAATTTTACAAAAACTGGGCAAAGTACCGAAGACGAGAGTGAGATTAATAGTCCCAATCCAGATTGGGTAAGTTTCTTGCAAAACGATGATACATATGCTTTTTATACGGGAGTTGGGAGCAATTTGATTGATTATCAAGCGTTTGGTGGGCTGAATGCGGCGACGGGAGCTTATATGAATCATTATGCATGGTATTATGCTGCTCATCCATCTTCTTACAATACAAGTAGGTTATTGCATTTTACAGGGGGAGAAGTGGATCCTGTTTGTTCACGCTATTCCCGTGCCCTTGCCGGCTCCATCCGCCCTGTCCGCGATAATGTAACCGTAGAGAAGCCCTATGAATCGGTGGATTATTCAATGGATGGAACAACCGTTAAGATTCAAACGCATAGCGTGGGAACTGGCATCAAGCTTCTTCTTGTGGGTGACGGATTCACGGATAAGGATATTAACAGCGGCCATTACGATGAAAGCATGCAAAAGGCGGTCGATTATTTCTTCAATATTGAGCCGTATAAAACCTATAAGAACAGGTTTGATGTCGTGAATATGCGTGTCGTGTCACAGACTTCCGTTTTTGATGAGCAAAAAAGAACCGCATTCCAGTCCTATTATGCCGGCGGCGCTCATATCACAGGAAACCTTTCGGCGGCATATAATCGTGCATCAAAAGCGTTTGGGACCATACAGGATGTTCTGATTATTGTCGTGATGAACTCCACAAAGTATGGCGGGACGTGCTATATGGCGGGGAATTACGTTTCGGTAGCATTTTGTCCGATGTCTACGGGATACTCATATCCTATGGAGACTGTTATCCATCACGAAGCCGGTGGGCATGGTTTTGCCAATTTGGGCGATGAGTATTCCTATGGAGGAACGATTCCAGAGTCGGAGAAGGACGAGATTACTAGCGACTATGCCAGTTATGGATGGTATTCCAATCTGGATATTACCAACAACTCATCGACTATTCGGTGGTCGGCATTCTTAAATGATTCGCGTTATTCCTCTAACACGGGAATCTATGAGGGTGGCTATTCCTATGCTTATGGTGTTTACAGACCGACAAGTACCAGTTGCATGAATCACATGTACGGAGAGTTCAACGCGCCATCCCGCTATGCCATCTTCAAGCGGATCATGACACGCTCCGGCGATTCCTGGTCTTGGCAGAAGTTCGTGGAATATGACGTCATCAACCGCTCGGCCGATGCCGCAGAGCCGCAATATGGTTTCACACCTAACTGGGATGAGATGCCCCGTCCCGCTCCGCCGGTTTCCGTGCCGTTGGAAGACGTTATGGCGTACTTGTAGACCTTACCCCGCCCGGGACTACCCCAGCTTCACCAGCGCCCGTCCTGCTCTGCCGTCCACGCAGGCGACCACGGGGGCGTCCAGGTGCACATGGCGGAGGAAGGTGGTTTCGTAGGCGGCGGGGAGGGCGTCCAGCGGCGAGAGGTCAAGGGCGTCGCCGGGGCGGGAGTAGGGATCCACGTTCACGTAGCCGGCGTTGAAGGAGGTGAGGTTCTGGAAGAAGTGGGTGCCCTGGCTGGGATCCACACGGAAATCGGGCAGGGAGCACTCCACGAGCACCTTGGCTTCGGAGATGTCGCTCCAGGCCACGGGAACACCCAGGGTGGGGATGCTGGACCCCCAGCGGCCGTAGCCGATGAGAATGTACTGGCGGCCCTCGTTCCGCATGCGGGCGTTGATCTCCCGCAGCTGGGCGGCGATTTCCAGGGTCTTCATCTTGTCAAAGGTATCGGCCTTGAGGTAAATGATGTCCTTGATGTCTTTCATCCAGCCGGTGCCTAGGGCACTTTCGGAGAGCACCAGGGCGCCCGAGCAATCCACCGTGCGCCAGTCCACTTCCGAGTGGAGGCTGTCGGATGATATTGGCCTGATTTGCAGGGCGTTGAAGATGCCGGTCGAAAGCTCTGCTGCAAATTCGATTTCTACGCTGCAGTTCATTTCCCCGGCGCAGATTTCCATGAGCTCCTTCACGATGGGGGCCAGCGGGAAGGTCCCGTAGCGGAGGATGTGCGCGAAGGTGATCACCTTGGGGCCCGGGGGAACGGGGGAGTCCACCATGCGCTGGTTCTGGTAGTCGTAGGTGGAGACTACCTTGCCGAAGTTGGGGAAGCGCAGGCAGTCGGCCACGGGGACACGCGAGAGGTTCACGGCGTCGTCCACGGAGGTCTTGAATTTTTCCGGCTGCAGGTTCAGCGCGTACATCACCTGCTGGGTCTCTTTGAGCGCCAGGTCGGGCGTGGAGGTCTGCAGCACGTGTTTGGGGTAGGCTGGGGAGAAGCGGAGCACCTGCTCGCCATCTACCACGGCCTTGCCCAGGCCATAGGCCACCTTGGCAATGCCTTCCTCGGCCCGTTCGTAGCCGATGGGATAGAAGTTCACGCTGCGGGCCACACCCGACAGGGTGGGGAAGAAGCAGCCGTCCTGCTCGGCGCCGCACACTTCCTGGAGGATGATGGCCATCTTCTCCTCGGAGATCACGTTGGCCGTGGCGGTGATGTAGCCTCTGGAGGCTGCGAAATAGACCGAGGCATAGACGCTCTTGATGGCCTTGGAAAGCAGGCGCAGCTGCTGGTCCTCGTTCTCTACCGCCGGAATCATGTAGGTGGAATAGACGCCCGCAAACGGCTGGTAGTAAGAGTCTTCCAGTTTGGAGGAAGAACGGACGGCCAGCGGGGTGCGCACCACGCGGATAAAGGAGCGCAGCGCTTCCGTGAGCTCCTGCGGCAGGTTGGAGGAGACGAATTCCGACAGGATTTCCGCATCGGAGATGTCGGAGTTGATCACATATTGCAGGCCGTTTTCCAGAATGAAACGGTCGAAGTAATCGGTGGCGATAACCAGCGTCCGGGGTACCATCACGCGCACCTCATCCCATTTGTCGTAGAGATGGTGCTTGTACAGGATGTGGTTCAGGAAGGCCAGGCCGCGGGCTTTGCCGCCCAGGGACCCGTCGCCGAAGCGGGAGAACCAGATGGTGTCGTTGTAGGTGGCAGGGTCGAAGCGGGCCACCACGCCCAGACCCTGGGCGATGCGGTAGTCGTGGATGCCGGCCACGGCGCGGCTCCGGAAGTCTTCCGTGTCGGCAAAAACGCCGTTCTTGAGGGACATGCCCACGGAGAAGATACCGCGCGCCAGCAACCAGCGGGACACGTAGTTCTTGCTGCGCATCTGGGTGAGGAGTTTTTCCGGCGTCTGGGAGATGGCTCTTTCGGCTCCCTGAAGGTCCTGAGCCCGTTCCAGGACGCGGCCTTTTTCGTCGGTCACGACAAAATCACCGAACCCGAACTCCCGGCCGATGTACTCCGACAGCTCGTGGGTGAGTGTCTTGGAGCGTTTCATGATGAAACCGGCCCGGAGTCCTTCTGCCACGGCGCGCATGCTCTCCTGCGAACTTTGCATCAGGATGGGCATCTTGGGGATCTCGCTGCGGATGAGGTTGCACAGGTCCACGCCAGCGTCCAGCTTTTCCGTGTCGGGCTTGTCGTTGCGGTGCAGCACAAAGCCAATGTCGGAAATGACGCCCAGCATGTTCTCCTTGTAGGTGTTGTACAGGTTCACCGCATCCTCGTAGTTGGTGGCCATGAGGATCTTGGGGCGGGCCCGTTTACGGAAGATCTGCTGGTCTTCGTTCAGGGCGTCGCGCAGGGCCGCCACGTTCTGCTGGAGCACCAGCTTGTACAGCAGCGGCAGGTAGGTGGAATAGTAACGCACCGAGTCCTCTACCAGCAGGATGCACTGCACGCCGGCGTGGAGGATGTCCTCCGGGGCGTTCACGCTGTCTTCCAGCAGCTTGATGATGGCGATGATAAGGTCTGTGGAGCCGTTCCAGCAGAACACATAGTCAATGGCCGATTTGTCTTTTTCGGCCATCTGCCGATAGACTTCCTTGGAGAAAGAAGTAAGCAGTACGATGGGCGTTTCCCCATCGTACTGCTTCATGCGGATGGCGAAGTCGAATACATCCACTTCGCCCACGTTGTACATCGTGATGACCAGGTCCCAGCGTTCTCCGGATTCGGCCTTCTGGAGGGCCTCCTTGGTGGAGGGCACCCTCTCAAAGACCGGCGGGTTGGACAGGTTGAGCTCCGTATATTCACGGGCGATGCGCATGTCCAGGCGCCCGTCTTCTTCCAGTGAGAAATTGTCGTATTGGTTGCATACAAGGAGGATCCGCCGGATCCTCCGGGTCATCAGCGATGTGGAATCGGTCATAAATGTTTAAACCAGGCCTTGGTCCACCATGGCACCGGCCACCTTGATGAAGCCGGCGATGTTGGCACCCTTCACGTAATTGATGCTGCCATCCTCCTCCTTGCCGTACTTGACACAGGCGGCGTGGATGTCCTGCATGATGCGACGGAGGTACTGGTCCACCTCTTCGGAGGTCCAGTGCTGACGCATGGAGTTCTGGCTCATTTCCAGGCCGGAAGTGGCTACGCCGCCGGCGTTGGATGCCTTGCCAGGGGAATAGAGCAGCCCGGCGCCCTGGATGATGCGGATGGCTTCCGGGGTGGTGGGCATGTTGGCGCCTTCGGCCACGCAGATGGCCCCGCCCTTCACGATGTTCTCGGCGTCGGCCTTTTCAATTTCGTTCTGGGTGGCGCAGGGGAGAGCGATGTCGCAGGCGATCTTCCAGGGACGCTCGCCGGGGAAGTACTGGGCCTGCGGATATTTCGCGGCGTATTCCTTGATACGGCCGCGGCGGATGTTCTTGAGTTCGAAGACAAAGGCCAACTTCTCTTCGTCGATGCCTTCGGGATCGTAGATGAAGCCGTCGGAGTCGGAGAGGGTCTGGACCTTGGCACCCAGACGGATGGCCTTCTGGGCGGCATACTGGGCTACGTTACCGGAGCCGGAGATGTTAACTTTCTTACCTTCAAAGGTTTCGCCGCGGGTAGCCAGCATCTGCTCGGCAAAATAGAGGAGGCCGTAACCGGTGGCTTCCGGGCGCAGGAGGGAACCGCCCCAGGCGAGGCCCTTGCCGGTGAGGGTGCCGGTGAATTCGTCGCGCAGGCGCTTGTACTGGCCGAAGAGGTAGCCGATCTCACGGCCGCCCACGCCGATATCGCCGGCGGGCACGTCGGTGTCGGCGCCGATATGGCGCTGCAGTTCGGTCATAAAGCTCTGGCAGAAACGCATCACCTCGGTGTCGGACTTGCCGCGGGGGCTGAAGTCGGAACCGCCCTTGGCGCCGCCCATGGGCAGGGTGGTGAGGGCGTTCTTGAAGGTCTGCTCAAAAGCCAGGAATTTCATGATGGAAAGATTCACGCTGGCGTGGAAACGGATACCGCCCTTGTAGGGGCCGATGGCGCTGTTGCACTGCACGCGGTAGCCGCGGTTGATGTGGATCTCGCCGCGGTCGTCCATCCAGGGGACGCGGAAGATGATAATGCGCTCGGGTTCTGCGATACGCTCCAGGATCTTTTGATCCATCAGGTGGGGATAGGCAGTCACATAGGGGGCGACGCTCTCTACGACTTCACGAACAGCCTGGTGAAACTCCGGCTCGTTGGGGTTGCGCGCGATGATATCGGCCATGAACCCATCCACGTAATTTTGTGTAAACTTGTCCATAAGATTTGAGGTTAACAACTACTAACTCCCGCAAATATAATAAAAAAATGGCCGATTTTACCATCTTTAGCATCTTTTTAAAAAACTTGTTAAATATCTTGCGGTGCGCGAAGGCCGCAAGCCCTCCTACGAAATCTGGGAGTAGTCTTTGGTGACGTATTTGTCTTTGCGAAGCTCGGCAGCCAACAGGGCGTTGCCGGGCTTTTCCAATGTGGGGTCCTGGTCCAGGATGTGCTGGGCATATGCACGGGCTTCCGATAGCAGGATGCCGTCCTTGGCCAGGGATGCTATATTGAGCGATATGGGAAGGCCGCTTTGCTGGGTGCCTTCCAGGTCGCCGGGGCCGCGCATCTTCATGTCTTCCTCGGCCAGTTCGAAGCCGTTTTCCGTGGCGCACAGCAGGTCCAGCCGTTTCTGGGATTCGCGCGAGACCTTGGTGCCCTTCATGAGGATACAATAGGAGCGTTCGGCGCCCCGGCCCACCCGGCCGCGCAATTGATGGAGCTGGCTCAGGCCAAAGCGTTCGGCACTTTCAATGACCATGACGGAGGCGTTGGGGACATCCACGCCCACCTCGATGACCGTGGTGGAAACCAGGATCTGGGCCCGTCCGGCCACGAAGGCGTCCATGTTGAAGGCTTTTTCCTGCGTGGTCTGCTGGCCGTGCACGATGGCCACCTTGTATTGGGGCAGCGGGAAAGCCTTCACGATTTCCTCATATCCCAGCTGCAGGTTCTTGTAGTCCATCTTTTCGCTCTCGAAGATGAGCGGATACACGATGAAGGCCTGCCGACCCTTGGCAATCTCGTCGCGGATGAAATTGTGCATGGCGTGGCGTTTGCCCTCGCCCACGCAGAGGGTGGTGACGGGTTTTCGGCCCGGGGGCATCTCGTCGATGACGGAGACGTCCAGGTCGCCATAAAGGGTCATGGCCAGGGTGCGGGGAATGGGCGTGGCGGTCATCACCAGCACGTGGGGCGGGATGCCGCCGGCCCCCTTGCTCCAGAGCCGGGCCCGCTGGTCCACCCCGAAACGGTGCTGCTCGTCCACCACGGCCAGGCCCAGGGCCTTGAACTGCACGTTGTCTTCAATGAGCGCATGGGTGCCGATGAGCACGCCCAGCGAACCGTCCTGCAAGCCGGCATGGATATCCCGCCGCTTGGCCGTGCCCGTGGAGCCGGTGAGAAGTTCTACCCGTACCCCCGTGGGTTTCAGGTATTTGGAGACATTGGCGAAATGCTGATGGGCCAGCACCTCCGTGGGTGCCATGATGCAGGCCTGGTACCCGTTTCCCACCGCGATGAGGGCCGACAGCACCGCCACCATGGTCTTGCCGCTGCCTACATCGCCCTGCAGCAGGCGGTTCATCTGGTGCCCGCTGCGCAGGTCGTCCCGGATCTCCCGAATCACCCGTTTCTGCGCCCCTGTTAGCGCATACGGCAGGGCGTTATAGCAGGCGTTGAACGCCTCTCCCACCAGCGGCATCTTCAGGCCCACATCGCTGCGGCTCCGGATGTATTTTTGCTTCAGGAGGGAGAGTTGCAGCAGGAACAGCTCTTCGAACTTGAGCCGGTACGTGGCTTTGGACAGCGCATCCTGGTTCACGGGGAAATGGATCTGGCGCAGGGCAAAGCGCAGGGGAACGAGTCCTTTTTCCTTGAGGATATAGTCCGGCAGGGTTTCCTCCAGGCCGGGCAGGATGCCCTCCAGGGCCGTTGCCACCAGGCGGGTCATCACCCGGCCGGTGACACCGGCATTCTTGAGCCGTTCGGTAGAAGGATATACGCCCGTGAGCACACCGGCCGTTCCGGTGTCAGGGGCATCCACTTCCGGGTGCACCATGTTCAGGCTCCGGTTAAAGACCGTGGGCTTGCCAAAGAAAATGAAGGTGCTGCCGGGCACCAGGCGGCTGTGCATCCACTTCAATCCCTTGAAGAAGACCACCTCCATCTCGCCGCTCTCATCGGCCACGATGGCCTGCAGGCGGTGCACCTGGTTGTATTTGAGCTTGTCGGCCGGGAGTTCGGCCCCGTTCTTGGCAAAGAGTCGGACCTTGCGCACCATGGCCCGCACCTGCACCAGGGCCAGGTCGGGATGCACCTCGGCGATGGGCACGATGGTGCTGCGGTCCATGTAGCGGAACGGATACAGCCGTATCAGGTCTCCCACCGTGCTGATTTCCAGCTCGGCCTGAAAGAGCTCGGCCCGTTTGGGCCCCACGCCCGGGAGATACTGTATGGCGGTATCCAGATTCATGCTGTAAAAAGCTGGGGAAAAGTTACGGCTTCATCCAGCGGTCCAGCCAGCCAAAGTAGCTGCGGTGCCAATACAGGGCGTTCTGGGGCTGGAGAATCCAGTGGTTCTCGTCCGGGAACACGATGAGTTTGGAGGGTACCCCCATCATCTGGGCGGCGTTGAAGGCCGCCATGCCCTGGTCGTAGGGGACACGGAAATCCATGCCGCCGTGGATGCACAGGATGGGCGTGTGCCACTGCTGGACCAGTTTGTGTGGGGAGTTCTCATAATGCCGACGGGCCAGCGGGGCGCTGCTCCAGGGGGAGCCGGCCTGCTGCATGCCGCCAAAGGTGATGCCGTCGCCGGCGGGGCCCGTCTGGCCCGGGGTGAAGGCGTATTCGTGCGGGGTGCCGCCATTGTCCCAGTTGGGGAACCACATTTCTTCCGTGGCCATGTACATGTGCTCCTCGTTGAAGATTCCCGCGTGGGCGATGAAGCAATCGTACACATCCTGATGGATACCGGCCAGGTAATACACGCTGTAGCCGCCGTAGGAGGCGCCGCAGGCCGCCACGCCGCTCACGTACGGTTCGGCCTTGATATTTCGGGCGGCCGTGAGATAGTCTTCCATGTTACGGCCGATATAGTCGCCGGAGATCTGCTCGCACCAGGGCTGGCCGAAGGCCGTGGTCCCGTGCCGGTTGGGCAGGACCACCACATAGCCTTGATGGCACATGAGCAGGTAGTTCCAGCGGTAACTCCAGTCCTGCGAAAGCGTGCCTTGAGGGCCTCCCAGCGTGATTTCGATGGCGGGATACTGCTTGGATGCGTCAAAGCGCGGCGGGTAGAGCACCCAGGTGAGCATCTTCTCGCCGGTGGTTGTGTCCAGCCAGCGGGCCTCAGTGTCGTGCTTGTCCAACTGGTCCAGGATGTGCTGGTTCTCGAAACTCAGCTGGCGGAAGGAATTGTCGTTCACCGCCACCAGTTCGGTGGGGAAGTCCATGGACATGAAAGTGGTCAGGAGCGTGCCGTCCTGCAGGACGCCGAAGGGCGTGCCGAAATCAAACCAGAGCTTGTCGGAGGTGAGGCGGAACAGGGAGGCACCGTCGGCCACGACGGAGAAGATGCCTTGGATTCCTTCGACGAGGGCATTGAAATACAGGGACTTGCTGTCGGCAGCCCAGACGGGGGAGTCGGCGTTGTAGGCGAAGGAGGCGGTGAGGTCCACCGGCTCGCCCAGGGTGGGATTGGCGCTCTGGCCCTCTTCCGTTTCGGCATAATGGACATCGGCCATCAGGAGGCGCACCTTGTCGGCCTCGTAGCCGTCGCGGGCCATGGAGAGCCAGGCCAGGCGATGGCCGTCGGGGCTCCAGATGGGGTGGGTGTCGTAGCCGCCGCCAAAGCTCACCTGCGTGGTCTGTCCGGTGACGACACAATAAATATAGATGCAGGTGTTGGTGGAGAAAGCGTACTCCTTGCCGCTAAGCTTTTTGCAGGAGTAGGCGATGTAACGCCCGTCGGGGCTCCAGGCGAGTTCTTCCACCCCGCCGAAGGGACCGTTCGGGAGTTCGAACAGGGCCTCGTCGGGCTCCAGCAAATCCAGGCCTTCGGTGATGATGCCGTTACCCAGCGTGGCCAGGAAGGTATGGGCAATCTCCGTGCGCCAGTGGTCCCAGTGGCGGTACATCAGGTCCTCGGTGGCATAGGCCTGGGCCTTGTCCAGCAGGGGATCTGTATCGGCCGGGACTTCCACGCCGCTGTGGACGCCGGAAACATACAGGATCTGGTTGCCGTCGGGGGAGAGGAGGTAGTCGTCTATCCCGTTTCCCACATCGGAGAGTTTCTCCCGTTTTCCCAATTTCCCGCCCCGCCAGGGTGCGCGGTAGAGCTGCCCGCCCTGCAGGAAATACACCGCCTTCCCGTCCGGGCTCCAGCGGGCCGTGGAGATGCTTTTCCCGTCCAGGGTGAGTGCCTGGGGGCTGCCTCCTTCCACGGGCAGGGCATAAAGGTTCCGGACGCTGCGGTTTTCCTCCAAAGAGGTGTAGCTCACGCCGTAGAGGATGGTTTTGCCGTCGGGGGAGAGCTGGGGGTCGCTCAGACGTCCCAGGGACAGCAGGACTTCGGGGGTCATGTGGCCGTCGGCAATCTGGATGTCGGAGGGGCCGATGTAACCTTTCTGGGGTTTCATGTCAGCTTGGTTGCAGGCCATGAGGGCACAGGCCGTCAGGGCAAGGGTTAGGGATTCAATCAGTTTCATATAGAGCAAGGGCTTTTTTCAATGCTTCTTTCACGGCCTGCCGCAGGCTTTCCGGCTCCAGCACTTCCAGCCGGTCTCCGCGCTTGCACAGCTCCATCACCAGGTTGGGATTGGGGATCACGCGGAGGGCAAAGGTGCAGGCATCGGCCTCCCGGGACAGCAGGACCTGGCTGGGATGGATGGGCAGGTCTTCCAGGTAGGCGGCTTCCCGGAGCGTGGTGCGCAGTTTTACCACGACGGGCGTTTCCCCCTCGGGGAGGTAGATGCCGTAGGCGCTTTCGAAGACCCGGTCCACCTGGAAATCGCGGGGCATCTTGAACAGCTCCCCGGTGCGCTCCAGGGCCGATATCCGGTCCAGGGCATAGGTTCTCAGGGCCCCGGCCTGCTCGCTCCAGGCCACCAGGTACCAGCGCTTGGAAAACTCCTTTACGGCATAGGGACGGATGGTGCGCTCTTCCTCTTCGGGGCTCAGGTATTTCCGGTACCGGAGCCGCAGGACGGCCCCTTCCAGCATGGCCTGCATGAGCAGGGTGAGGTATTTCTGCCCGGAAGGAACGTCCTCTACGGCCACGCGGCCGCTCAGGCGCTCCTTGCCCAGGGTGAGGAGGCTTTTCACCGTGAAGGTGTCTATCAGGTAGCTCACGGCTTCCCGCTTGTCCACGGCGCTCTCGGCCTCGTCAATGCGGTAGCGGTTGTCGGAGCGGTCGCAGCCGATCACGATGCCGAAGACCGATTCCACGGCCTGGCGGTGGTTCAGGAAGCTGCGTCTGGGGTAGGGCTCACCGTAACGGTCCTCCCATCTGCGCTGCATCTGGGACCAGGACAGACCGGCATCACCGGCCGACACGAAGGTCTGGACCAGGAATATATACTTGTCTATGAGCTCTTCCACCATGGCGGCTACCGGCCTTCCCGCAGGGTGTCGTATTGCAGGCGGTGGCGGAAGATGTCGATGGCGGTGTAGATGGCCTGCATCATGGAGCGGGGGTCGGCCTCGTCGCGGCCGGCCATGTCGTAGGCGGTGCCGTGGTCGGGCGAGGTGCGCACCACCGGCAGGCCGGCGGTGAAGTTCACGCCGTCGGCAAAGGCAATGGCCTTGAACGGAGCCAGTCCCTGGTCGTGGTACATGGCCAGGGTGGCGTCAAAGCGGCTGTAGTTGCCCAGGGCGAAAAATCCGTCCGGGGAGTAGGGGCCGAAGGCCTGGATGCCTTCGGCCATGGCCGCCTGGACGGCCGGGAGGATGATGTTCTGTTCCTCGTCGCCCAGCAGGCCGCCGTCGCCGCAGTGGGGGTTCAGGCCCAGGACGGCGATCTTGGGATCCAGAATGCCGAAATCCCTTTCCAGGGACGCCTTCATGATGCGCAGCTTGGACAGGATACTGGCCTGGCTGATGCGGCCCGGAACCTCCCGCAGGGGAATGTGTCCCGTGACCACGCCCACCTTGAGCTGGTCGCTCACCATGATCATGGCAATCTCATCGGCCCCGAATTCCTGCTGGAGGTACTCGGTGTGGCCGGTGTGGGAAAAGCCGCTCGCGTTCATGGAGCGTTTGTTGATGGGGGCGGTGACCAGCACGTCGATGAGGCCCTCCTTGAGGTCCTTCACCGCATGCTCCAGGGAGGTGATGGCCGCTTTGGCAGCGTCCGGCGTGGGCTGGCCGGGCTCGGCAAACACATTGTCGGGCAGGCAGTTCACCAGGTTGATCTTGCGCTGGCGCGCCTCCTTGGCCGACGGAATCACGTTCATGTCCATCTGACCCATGTTGTGCAGGGTTTTGCGGTAGAAGCCCATCAGCTTGGAGGAGCCGTACACCACCGGGGTGAAGGAATCCAGGATGCGCTCGTCCGCTAGGGATTTGATAATGACTTCGTATCCGATGCCGTTGCTGTCGCCTTGGGTAATGCCGACGACTAATTTGGGAAGACTCATAACAGGGTAGATTCTTGGGTATAACCGGTATCCTCCGGCAGGTCCGGGACGTGGTAGGCGGCTACGGCCAGCGCATCGCAGCGCTCGTTCTCGGGGTGCCCGGCATGCCCCTTGATCCAGTGGAAAGCCACGCGGTGACGCTGACGGGCGGCATCGAAGCGCAGCCACAGGTCCATGTTCTTCTTGCCTTTGAACCCCGTGCGCTTCCATTTGTCCAGCCAGCCTTCGTTGATGGCCTTCACCACGTAGGACGAGTCACTCACCACATGCACCTCGGCATTGTCCCAGCGGATCTGTTCCAGGCCCAGGGTAACGGCCAGGAGTTCCATCCGGTTGTTGGTGGTGAGGGCGAAGCCGCCCGAGAGTTCCTTCTCATACGTACCGCAGCGCAGCACGATTCCGTACCCTCCGGGGCCCGGATTTCCGCTGGCTGCTCCGTCTGTGAAGAGGTAGATGGGCGGGTGGTTCTCGTTCATGGTATGCAAAGATAGAAAAAATTTTGCTTGGCAGGGAGAAATCCCTTATTTTTGCTATATGAACATCCTGGTTCTCGGTGCCAACGGCCTGCCGGGCACGGCGTTACGTCAAGTAAGCGCTGCTGCCCCGGATCGTTACATCTTCTCCGATATCACCGCCCCCCGCGGCTGTGACACCCTCTATCTGGACATAGCCGATACGGACGCCGTGCGCCTGATCTGCCGTTCGGAGCGGGTGGACGTGGTGGTGAACTGCGCGGCGTTCGGGGATCCCGCCAAGCCTTCGGCCGATGCCGCCCTGTGCAGGCAGGTGAACTTCGAGGCACCGGAGCGGCTCGCCGCCCTGTGCCGCGAGGCGGGCATGACCCTGATCCACCTGTCGTCGGACGCCGTCTTTGGCGGCGAGGTGCCCCGGCCGCTGCGGGAAGATTTCCCGGTCCAGCCCCGCGGGGTGTACGGTGCCACCCAGTACCAGGGGGAGCAGGCCGTACTGGCTTCCGGCTGCCGCTGCCTGGTGTTCCGCACCTCCTGGCTCTATGCCCCCTTCGGCCGCAACGACATGACCACGCTCCTGCACCAGATGGCCGCCCGGCCGGTGCTGCAGGTCCCGTTCGGCCGGACGGGTTCGCCCACATCGGCCCTGGATCTGGCGTCTTTCCTGCTGGAAATCATCCGCGACCGCCGGCTGGACCGGACGGGACTGTATCATTACGGGGCGGAGGGCCTTTGCTCCCGCTACGATTTTGCCTGTGCGCTCCGGGACCTTTCCGGGGCGTCCTGCCGCATCGTCCCCGCCCGCGAAGAACGCTATGGAAGCCCCGGAGGAGGCGGTTTTATCCATTTGGATAAAAGCCGTTTGAAGGAAGTCTTCGGGGTCACGCTGCCGCACTGGTATGCCGCTTTGCGCAGGTGTTATGAAGAAAGTCACTGATTTTTGGGGTATTAATTGGTATTATTAAATTTTTTTTGTAACTTTGCGGCGCTGAAAGAAAGAACGTTTAACAACAATAATTTAAAACAACAATTATGATCAGACTTGGTATTAACGGTTTTGGCCGTATCGGTCGTATGGTTTTCCGCGCTGCCGTGGAGAACTTCAACAAGGACATCGTGGTCGTCGGTATCAACGACCTGCTCGATCCCGATTATCTCGCTTACATGCTCAAGTACGACTCCGTACATGGCCAGTTTAACCACGATATCAAAGTGGAAGGCAACTACCTCATCGTAGATGGCAACAAGATCCAGGTCTTCTGCGAGAAGGATCCCGCCAACATCACCTGGGGTGCCCTGAACACCGACGTGGTTGTGGAATCCACCGGTTTCTTCCTCACCGCCGAGCTGGCCGAGGCCCATATCAAGGCCGGTGCCAAGAAGGTGATCATG
>JAEEGL011844026.1_pt1 | contig 28811 bp, 13 predicted proteins | sample 9134231 | NCBI WGS metagenome assembly JAEEGL01 (sample SAMN16246548, study PRJNA631951) | gut metagenome | biome: gut microbiome; feature: rumen; material: fiber-attached | host: Bos | place: Iran: Karaj | collected 2018-10 | reverse complement strand
CGTGGTCTCAGATGCCATAAAGACAAAGGGGCTTAACGGGGCCACTGTATTTGCTGACGGCAAGGATACCCTGACCGGACCCGGATCCTTCAAGGGCGTGTCAGGCGATGGTTATTACAGGATAGATTCTGATACCTTCTCGGTACTTGACCATTACCTGATCCATATAACTTATTCGGGGCCTGAGGGGGATATAAGCACCGGCGTGACCCAGGTTCCCGGCGCCGGAAAGTTCGTCACCATTAAAACCTATGATGAGCTCAACATAGATAATGTCAAGCTTTTCAAGAAAGAGAAGAAAAAGAAAGAGGAAAAGAAAGAAGAAGGCAAAGAAGGAGAAGAAGGCAAGGAAGGCGAAGGCGGCGAAGGCCAGAAAGAAGAAGGTAAGGAAGAAGGCAAAGAAGGTGAAGGCGGCCAGGGCAAAGACGGCCAGCAGAGTGTAGACGGCCAGCAGGCCGCCGGCATCCAGAGCGTTGGTGACGATGGCGACCAGGGCAAAGAAGGCGAAGGAGAAGGCGGCAAAGAAGGCGAAGGCGGCCAGGAAGGCGGCGAAGGCGGCCAGGAAGGCGGCGAAGGCGGCCAGGAAGGCGGCGAAGGCGGTCAGGAAGGCGGCGAAGGCGGTCAGGAAGGCGGCGAAGGCGGTGAAAAGGAGCCGGAGCTCAAGTATATCCAGGAAGAAAACGTCAAGAGCGCCGTTTCCGACGGATATTTCACTACATGGACAAACGGTGATTACGATTACCGTATCCAGATGACCCCTTCAGCTGAAGGAGTGCTCATCGAGGAAGGCTATATTGATTTCTACAACGCCGAAGGAACTTCAGTCAGCAGCCTGTCCGTTAACGGTGTGAAGGATGACAACACCGGCGAGTTTACCTTTGATTTCAACCCCGGTAAGATGGAACTCAAGCCGGGGACTCTCCTCAGAGTCTCCTTTGTAGACAATAACAAGCGCAAGTACATGCAGAGGGATGTGGGCATCGAGCTCAGGCAGACCTTCGGCATGGTCAACGTAGTCAATTCCTTTGTGGGCGGCTCAAAGACCGCGGTGGACATAGTCGGAATGGTGGATACGCTCTTCGATCTTGGGTGGAGCGGAAACTTTGACGACATGCCTAATAATGATGACGGAGACAAGGTCATCACCATAGGCTTTAACTGGGATGCGGTCGACACCTCCAAGAAAAAAGACAAGCTTAAGGAAAGCATGGATAAGCTTACAGAGGCTGACAAGGCGGTAGCCGATGCCAACACCAAGCTTCAGGACCTTGAAAAAGCCGATCCAAAAGATGAAGATGCGATAAAAGAACAGAAGAAGAAGGTCGAAGAGGCCGAGAAGGCAAAGGCCGATGCCAAGAAAGAAAATGACGCTCAGATCGAAAAGGCCAAAAAGGAAAGTGAAAAGAAGGTCAAGATGGGAGGAAAGCTTGAAGTCAAGCTTGGCTTCTCGTTCCTCATGACCTTTGGCTATGATAAGAAAGATGGTTATTATTTCAAGAACCTGATGCTGACCCTGGAAGCAAAGGCAGATGCAAGCGCCACGGTTCAGTTCTCCACCCCTATAGGCGTCACCATCGGCATATCCCTGACGCTGAACCTGAGCGCCACTGCGACCTTTGTGGTACAGCAGCGAAGCGACAGTGTGGAGACCCGCTATTATATCTCCGGCGTGGACGAAAAGGGTATCAATGTCTGGGATTTCAATCCCAAAGATCCTGACAGGAAATTTGACGGATACGGCGCGTTCACATTGAACCCTACCATAACCCTGGCCCTGAGCGCAGGTGTTTTGGGCGACCTGGTCAAGGTCACTGTGTCCGGTACCGCTGCGTTCAATATGGTGTTCTATGCAAACAAGTTCGGAGACAAGGGAACTGTAAGGATAACGGCCAACATAGACGTTAAGGTCATCGTTTTCCATTTCAATAAAGACCTGTTTGACAAGAAGTATGATCTGTTTGAAGAGGTGGCCCCTACCGGAGCCCTTGATGCCGCAGTCCTCAGTTCTCTGGAAGGTGAGAACTACCTGTATGAACCCGAATACAAGCTGGCGACCGAGGATGTGAGCTACATGGAAAAAGGTTCCGGCTGGCATGACGAAGGAGAGGATGCTGCACGGGAAGCTGCTCTGACAGCGGTGGGCGCTGACACCTACAATACGGAAAGATACCTGGAAAGACCTCTTGCGAAGAACATAGGCGAGAGTCCCGAGTTCGCAATGGCTTATCTTGGAGACGGCAGGTATGTGGCCGTGTTCCTTGACGTGCCTCCGGAAAGGGTGAACGATCGCGAGAATTCAAGGGCTGTATTCTATATCTGCTTTGATCCGAGCACCAAGACCTGGAGCGATCCTCAGATGGTAGAGGACGATTCGACCCTGGATTTCAATGCGAGGATATATCCCCTTGGAGAGAAAGGCGCTATCCTTATCTGGCCTTCGTCGTCAGTAAGGGATACCGACGAAAATTCGATTGAAAAACTGAATTCCTTTGATCTGCGCGGAAGGTTCATTAGGCCTGATGGAACGCTCGCTGATGAGGTCATGCAGATCACAAAGACGACAACGGATCCCAATCCTTTGCCCGACATGGATTTCTCCGATAATTCCGGAGATGTCTCGCCCGTGGTGTCCTACAATGAGGACAAGATGATCGTCTATTATCAGAAGAAGTGGTTTGCAAAGACAAAAGAGGGCGAAGAAGCGCTGGTAGGCGATGCGCTTTATCCCAAGACCACACTGATGGCCTACAGGATCTATGACTTCAAGACAGGCGAGTGGGAGGAAGGCAAAGAAACCGCGGAAAGCCTTAAGGGTGTAGGGCTTATCAAGGATGGACTCACCCCTCAGCAGATCGAGGAGAGAGTAAACGCGTTTAACAAATGCTTCTATGGCCAGAATCTGTTCCCGGCTATCACGAAGTACAAGCTGACGGATGAGCTTGACAGTGACGGGTACATGAAGGAAGGAACTGAGACTCAGGTGAGCCTGCTCAAGACGCCTCCGGTCATACTGAATACTGACGCATGCAGCTACAACGATGTGGGAGTGTTCGCTTACAGCATAGATACTGACGGGGATATGCATACCACTGAGGACAGGGAAGTTCATGTTCAGACCTATGAGTTCAAGAACAACAAACTGAATCCTCCTGTCATCCTTACCAGCGATGACGTGTCGGATACCAACGTGGATCTCGTGAGGCTTGATAACGATTCCACATGGCTTACATGGCTTAAGGATGGGAATATCGTTGCAATGAACCTGTCCTATCTGCTGAACCATGGCTTTACGGAAGGCAACAACCTGCTCCGCACCTTGTCCGACAACAGCATGTATATAAATAAGACAAGGCCTGCAGAGGATGCCGATGAGGGCTATATGCCTCCTAATGTCGTTGTGGTCGGGGAAAAGGTTGAGCCTGATGAAGGTATAGGAGAGGACGAAAAGCTCGAGAGCGCGATACCCGGATTCAGTGCGGAAGGCCAGGATGATCAGATTTACTACCTGTGGGCCGAGAAGAAGGCAGGGCTTAAGGAGGGCGTAAAAGAAGGTACTCCCGAAGCAGCCGATCCCATGAACCAGGTCATTGAGCAGCAGATGTACAGCGCCCGCTCGCAGCTCGCCACGGCGGAAGACAGGGGTGTTTTTGCGGGACATACTATCCGCTATATCGAAGAAACCACGCTTCCCATCCGGATCACGAATGAGAACGGAGCGAATTACGCCGGTATCTCCTTCGACCTGGATCAGGAGAAGGGCATCACAGGCCTTGCCTATAAGGCTCCTTCCACCATCAAGACTTACGAAGAGGTTAAGAAGGAAAGGCCGGAGATGAAGGAGAGCGACTACGTTCCTTATCCCACTGTGGATCCCAAGAACGCTTATCCGGTAGCCTTCACCATGACGGAAAAAGGAAGCGCGGAGATCAAAAATGCGGACTTTGCAGAGCTCAAATCTACCGCGGCTGCCGATTTCACCTTTGACGTATATAATGACGGTTATGATGACCTGAAGAAGGTCATCGTGAAGGCTGTGGACAAGAACGGAAAGACTGTCCTGATCAACCTGAAGGAAGAGTCAACGGATCCGGTGGACAGCATCACAGTGGAAAACCTGAAGGGTGGTGACAGTTACAGCTGTGCCGGATGTGTTCCCATGGATGAAACCGATACGGAAGCGTATGTGAAGATCACATTGTCCGATGAGTCGGGCAATGTCCTGAAAGAGCTTGAGCTGAACGAGAAGCTCGAGGCGGCAGTGGGACCTGCAAGGCTTGTGCTCACACCTACTGAGAACAGAGGCGAATATAAGGCACAGTACACGCTTTACAACGCCGGAAACGCGAAGTCAGAAGCCGGAAAGACCGTCCTCGGATATGTTCAGGATGGAAAAGACCAGAAGCTTACTGAGGTGGAATTCGAGCCTCTCCTTCCCGGCGAGAGCAGGGATTGCGAGACCGTGATCAGGGTTGAGGACGGATGGTTCTCCACTGATACCGCTGAAAACGGGACTGTGACGGATTCACTGGTGATATATGCGGAGACCGGCATGTACGGCATCGAGCAGACTATCACGCGCATCGCCTATGAGGACGAGGTGGAGACCGTAAAGGCCATAGAGGATCTGACCCTGAACGACGGCAAGCCGCTGAACTTCTCCAAAGACATCGGTGTTGTATCCCTTAAACCGCAGGTTAAGTCAAAGAACGCCTATGAAGAGACGGTTAAAGAGGTCAAGGACGGTGTGGAGACCGATACAAAGCTTCAGGTTACCGGCGGTGAGAACCTCCAGTATCGTTATGAGGTCAAGGCAGTTCCCGAGGATGCGGTCACCGTCGATCCGAACGGCTATGTTTCAGTCAACAAACCGGGACGGGGAACCATTAAGGTCATAGCCTACTATGGTGACAGAAAGCTTGAGGCGGTGAATGCTGTGGGCGCTGCGGGAAGTGATACCTTTGTGGGGGCTGACACGGCTGACGGTTATCCTGTGCTTGCAAAGGATGCGATATACGAAAAGACCTTCCCGTTCAGTATCTCCAATCGTAAGAGCGATGAGGTCAAGGCTGTCGGAGGGCTGAACTATTACGTCTCCGGAGATAACGAGGTCGAGTTCTCGGGAATAGGCGCGGATTATACAAAGAAGAGCGTCTCCATACCCGCAACGGTCAAGCTTGAGGATGGCAAAAAGTACAATGTGACTACCGTGAATACAGGGGCGTTTTCCGGAAACAATAACATTACCAGCGTCACTCTCGGTAAAAACATAAGGATCGTTGAAGGACAGGCGTTTGAGAATTGCACGGCTCTCAAGTCCGTAAAGGGCGGAGCAAATGTGGAGAATGTCGGCTATGGCGCCTTTGCGGGCTGTACCTCACTCAAGTCCGTGAGCCTTAAGAACAAGCTCCTCGCCATTGATGACAGCGCATTCGAGGGATGTACGTCGCTGAAGAAGGTCGTGATCCCCAAGAACGTCACAGACATAGGCGACAGAGCGTTCTACGACTGCATCAGCCTCGGAAAGATCACATTCAAGTGCGCAGGGCTTAAGTCTGTGGGAACGGACGCCTTTGAGAACATCGCCCCTTATCCTGTGTACAATCTGTCGGTAAAGAAAGACCAGAGGGCCAATCTCAGGAATCTGCTCACGGAGGAAGGCGAGGAGTTTACCGACAAGAAGGGACTCTGCTATGTGATCAGTTCACTGGAGAATGAGACCGTTTCGGTGTACAAGCTTGCCGATGAGATGGCAGCCGCCGCCACAAAGGTCGCCATTCCTGCAACTGTCAAATATAAGGGGATCAGTTACAAGGTTACGGAAGTCAGCGACGGAGCTTTTACGGACAGGAATGCGATCAAAAAGCTCACAATGGGCAAGAACGTGACAAAGATCTGTGACAGCGCATTCGAGAGATGCGGCGGTATTGAAAAAGTTTCGCTGGGAAGAGGGCTTGCGGATATCGGAGACAGCGCATTTAAAGAATGCAAGGCGGTAAAAACGGTTGTGATCCCGGCCAAAGTGAATAGCATAGGCGCTTATGCCTTCAATGACTGTTCGGCCCTTGAAAAAGTGACGGTGAAGGCAGCGGGACTGCAGAGCATCGGAGTGGACGCATTCTCGGGGATCGTCAACACGGCTACTATCAAGGTGAATGTGAAGAAGGCTGATAAGGAAAGGGTGAAAGCGCTCTTTACCGAGGAAACCGGCATCACCGATGGTATGGTAATAAAGTGATACAAGGCTCGTAAAGTTGTGCGGAGGGCATGCCTGCATGCCCTCCGTTTGACATTGTGAATCAGACAGGTTTTGCGAAGACAGGGAAGATGATATGAAAAAATCCTCACGAACTCCGGAATACAGGAAGTACAGAAGACGCATCTTTTTCAGAAAGCTCCTTCTGCATCTGGTCCTGATCATATCTTTTTTTGTGGTTTTGGGTCAGAATATCACTATCTACAGCGAGAACTACAAGGCCCGCCTAAAGCCTCAGATATGCCGGGCAGTCATACAGGTGGCCCGGATCATCCCGCAGCTTGAAGAGAGCGAAACGGCGCTGAGGAATGTCTGCGACCAGATGAACAACAGTTGGGAAAGGATAGCCGCCGACGGCATTCTGGAAGAAACGGATTATGACATCCCCGATACCAGATCAAAGCTTGAACAGTTCATAGGGGAGACCCTTTCATGGATGGACAGGGTGACAGGACTTAAGGTTGGGCGCGACGGGTCTGTTGTGGTGCTTGACAAGGACACCATGACCGTGATCGCACATCCCGATGAGGGATCGCTGGGGATAAGGCTTGACCCGGATGAGCCGCTCACGAAGGATAACGTCCTCGACCTGAGGACCATAACATCAGAAACAGATGCGGAGGATCTGGAAGCCATATTCAATCTCTTCGAACTGCACAATCCAAAGGATGAGGATCTCTGGAGTTTTATTGATTTTGATGATTATCTTTACAAGTCTCTGTATGGATGCATCATGGAATATGAGGACTACTATATCATCTGCGGTATTTCCTTTTATGAAAGGCTCTCATTCCTTTCCAATGCTTTTTTTGTCACGCTGATCCTATTTATCCTGATATGGCTGATCATCAGATGGGTCGGCCTTGTGATGGATATGCGCTGCGAGACCGTAAAGTCTTTGAGAAACAAACTGGTGGCGTATTCGCTGATAGTGTGTATCATCTCTTTCGGGGTTTCCCTGTATTTCCAGACCCTTACCAATGTGGCGGATGAGTTGAAGACAATGACGCATCACGCCGAGGTGGCCGTGGAAACTCTCGAAACCTACAAAAAACAAAGTGAAAAGCTGGCGAAGTGGATCGATTCCTTCTACGAGATACAATGCAGGCTGGCTTCCCTGATGATACAGAAGAGGCGGATGCCACTTGACCGGAAAGCCATGCAGGTTTATGCGAATTATCTGAACGTGAAGTACGTCTTTCTGTTTGATGAGGACGGAAAAGTCTCAGTCACAAATTCGAATTACGATCATCTGCAGGTCGGAAATAAACCGGGAGATCCGTTCTATGAATTCCGCGTGCTTCTGGAGGGGGCTGACAGCGTGGTGCTCCCGCCGATGACGGATGAGAGATATAACGAATATATACAATATATAGGAGTCAGTATCCGTAATGAGGAGGATCTGTGCGACGGATTTGTGATGATCGGGGTGGATCCGGCGGTGAGGGACGACCTTTTAAATGCTCTTAAACTGGAAAAGGTCCTGAACAACCTGGTGATCGGTCTTCCGGATTATGCTGTCGCCGTCGACAAAGAGACCCTTCAGGTCTCTGCCACCACGGGCCTGGGGTATATCGGAGAACCGGTTGAGGAACTGGGCATATCCCAGGACAATCTTGAGCAGAATTTCAGCGGGTTTATAGAGGTAAACGACAGAGTGTATTATGCGGGCGTCAGTTCCTCGGAGGATCAGTATCTGGTACCCATAATGCGCCGGAGCAGCAATAAGGGAGCGTTCAGCAGTTCGGCAAAACTGATGCTTGCGGCGGCGTGCGTGCTGCTCATCATCACGCTTCTGACTCTCTTCAGGTTCCAAAAGGACGTGATAGACGCCTTCCCTGCCGGGGAGGCCGATGGGGACAACGAAATAGAGATAGATATAGAGGATGACGAAGTGGCCGGGACCGAGAGCCTGTTTTCGAGATTCACGAGGAGATCCCTTTCGCGGGAAAAGAAAGGCTTCGAGGATCGCTGGAATGTCAGCGCCAGAGCGGGGAAGGACCTGACGCCGGAAAAGCGCGTAATGAAGATAGTATACAGGCTGCTGCTTCTGTTCTGTCTGTTCATTCTCCTGCCGACCCTGTATATCGGCTTAAATACCGATTCGAAGATCGGCCAGCTGAGCAACCTTACATATCTGATCTCAGGCAAGTGGGAGAAGGGAGTGAACATTTTCGCCTTTACATCATGTATATTCCTGCTCTGCGCCATGTACGTCGGCGCGGTGCTGGTGGACATGATACTCTACCGTGTGGCGAAGGCTTCCGATACCAGGGTGGAAACAGTGTGTCTCCTTATGAAAAACGCCATAAAATATATCTGCGTGATCATATTTGTGTACTACGGCTTGGCGCAGTTCGGAGTGAAGACCCAGACCCTCCTTGCGTCGGCCGGAATATTGTCCCTTATGGTCAGCCTTGGGGCAAAGGATATGGTCAGCGACATCCTTGCGGGCTTTTTCATTATCTTTGAAAGCACTTACAAGGTCGGAGATTTCATCAGTGTGGGAAGCTGGCAGGGTACGGTAACGGAGATCGGGCTTCGCACCACCAGAGTGAAACGGGGAACCGACGTAAAGATATTCAACAACTCATCCATGAGGGATATAGTCAATTCCGAAGAAATAGTGAGGCAGATGCTTAAGATGCCTATCTCTTATGATGCCGATATCGAGGAAATAGAAAGTATCCTGGAGGAAGAGCTGCCTCTTATCGGACCGGACCTGATCCCCGGTCTTGTAAAAGGCCCCAATTACGAGGGAGTCAGTTCCTTTGAGGACAGCAGCGTTATGATCCAGATAGCCGTCTATGTGGAAAGCAGCGCAAGATTTCCCGCTCTCCGCGCTCTTAACCGCGAGGTCAAGATCATATTTGACCGGCACGGCATAGAGATACCTTTCAACCAGATCGTCGTACATGATGCGGGCAAATAAGAGGACTCGTGGAACAGTTCCCGGTTTTGTGATAAAATCATTACGTTGACGCTGTCGTGACCGGGGCACTCCTTTGTGTGCGTGATTATATATGAAAAACAGGGAAACGTTCACCAGAATACTTCTGTTTGCGCTTGCTGTCTTTGTCGTCTGCCTGATCGTCGTCTTTATCCGGGACTACAGGATCGGTGATGAAGAAAAGAAAGTGGTGGTCGGCGCGGTATTGACCGGAGAACGGGCGGACAAGGGCTGGAACGAGAGCCACTATTACGGGATACTGTCTGCCTGTACTGAACTGGGCTGTACGTTTGTGGCAAGAGAGCGGATCCCCGAGGAGGGGCAGTCCCTGAAGAACGCCGTAAAGGAATTGTCCGATGACGGCTGCAGCATCATTTTCCTTACAAGCAACGGATACGGCCTGTATCTGGACGAGCTTTCGGCCGCCTTTCCCGACATCGCTTTCTACAGCATTTCCGGAGATGAGAATTCCGACAACTGTACTACTTATTTTGCCAGGATGTATCAGGTGAGGTATCTTGCGGGTATCGTAGCCGGCGCCTCCAGCAAGACGGGGATATTGGGATTTGTGGCGGCCATGCCCGTGTCTGAGGTGAACCGGGCGATTAACGCCTATTGCCTGGGGGCCAGGAGATCGGATCCCGACGCAAGAGTGCTGGTATGTTTTACCGGGAGCTGGGAGGATGAGCGGGCCGAAAAGCTGGCTGCAGAGCAGCTCCTCTCCGCCGGGGCCGATGTCATCACCTATCATGCGGACAAGCCTTATGTCATTGAAAAGGCCGAGGAGAGAGGAGCCTTTTCCACCGGATACGAAAGCGTATTTCAGGAATACTCGGAAAAATTCCTGACGGCAGCCGTCGTCAACTGGGACGTTCTGTATGTGAAGGTCCTGGGGGATTTTCTCAGCGGAAGGGCTAATTTCTCAAAGAAATACTGGCTGGGACTTCAGGACGGAGTAGTCTCTCTGTATCCCTATTCTCCCCTTGTGGACAGTGAAACGAAAGCTCTGGTGGAATCGGATTTCTGGAGGATACAGACCTGGCGGGATGTGTTTTCCGGAGAGATCTATGACAACCGGGGCAATCTCAGATGCGAAAGCGGAGAGAGCATAAGCGATGATGAGCTGTTCCTCGGGATGGAATGGTACGTGGACGGAGTGGAGATCTATGGACAGAAATAGATTCGGGATAGAGAGGATCGCTCCGGTGTTGCTGTTCTTTGCCTGCGCGCTTCTGATAGTGGGAATACTCCTGAGAATGCGCATGGAACAGTTCCTCACTTCTCACATGGAAGATCACTGCAGAGAGCAGGCAGAGAGCTGCGCCCTTCTGGCTTCCAGGATGTTTCAGGGGGAGCTTGACGAGCTTTCTTATATTGCCTCGATGATCGAAAAGGATCCGAAGAATGCGGAGAGCAGCATCCGGAGTTCCCTGTCCGAGGACGGTTTCGTTCAGGGAGTCCTGGCCATAGACGGGTCGGCAGTATACGGGGAGAAGCTTTCTCCGAAGCTGTACTCCGGAGTCCAGTCCGCCTTCCGCGGCACAGAATCCATCAGTTACTCGAAAGATAAAGGCCTTCTTTTCTCCTGCCCCGTATTTCACGGAGTCAATATCAGATATGTCCTGTACCGCCTTTATCCCACGGAACGCATAGGGGAGCACTTTGCCGTGACCTATTACAATGACGAGGAAAAAGTGTGTGTCACGGGAAGGGACGGTCAGATAATCATTCCTTTTGAGAACATTTCGGCCTCCGAACAGAAATGGTTCGAAAGCGTGGAGATCTCATCCTATTACCGCGCCATGCGCAGGGAAATAGGTCTTTCCATGTCCGTGGCACACATATATCAGACTGCCCTTGACAGCATGGTGCTGTTTGAAGCCGAGGTTCCCGGCACCGACTTCCTGGTGACGGGCTTTGTGCCTAAGGAAGTGGCGTCCGGCGGCATAGAGAATATAACGAATCTCGTCATATGGGTGTTCGGCCTGCTGATGGTGCTGGTGATGATCGGCGCAGCGTCCCTGATGAACGCCAGGATCAGGATCAGGGAGACCAGCGAGCTGCAGAAGGCGAAGAATGAAGCTGAAGAAGCTTCAAGGGCCAAGAGCGATTTCCTCGCTAATATGTCACACGAGATCAGAACTCCCATAAACGTCATACTGGGCATGAACGAGATGATACTCAGAGAGTCCGGGGACCAGTCCATACTCACATACTCGAATACCATCAGCAGAGCCGGGAAGACACTGCTGGGACTTGTAAATGACATCCTTGATTTCTCGCGGATCGAGGCGGGAAAAGTGGACATTCTCGTGACGGACTATGAGCTTTCTGAGCTTTTGTGTGAGATGACGGGCATGATACACGCTCTTGCGGACGAAAAGGGTATCGTATTCATCGTCAACGTGGACAGGAACATACCGGCGCGTCTTCACGGGGACGTGGTAAGGCTGAAGCAGGTGATCACAAACCTTCTGACAAATGCGGTGAAGTATACGGCGGAAGGCAGCGTTACCTTCAGCATGGGATATGAAGACGCCGGGGGTGATCCCGACAGTATTATGCTGAAGGTGTCCGTTAAAGATACAGGCATGGGCATCAGATCCGAGGACATGGACAAACTCTTCTCGGAGTTCGAGCGCATAGATGAAAAGAGGAACCGCAATATCGAAGGAACCGGTCTGGGCCTCAACATCACCACGAGCCTTTTGAAACTCATGGGATCCTCGCTCAAGGTGGAGAGCGTTTACGGGAAGGGCTCCGAGTTTTCATTTGAAGTGAAACAGGAGGTTGTGACCAGAGCCCCTCTGGGCGATTACGAGGAGGCTTACGAAAAACAGATCGCGGAGACGGAAAAACACAGGGAAAGCTTCATCGCGCCCACGGCAAAGGTGCTGGCAGTGGATGATAACCCCATGAACCTCATGGTGTTCAAAAGTCTGATAAGGCAGACCCGGATCATGGTGGATACCGCAAATAACGGCGACGAAGGTCTTGAACTGTGCAGAAGGAACAGATACGACCTGATCTTCCTGGATCACATGATGCCGCATAAGGACGGGATCGAGACCCTGAAGGAGCTTCGTCTTATGACGGATTGCCCCAATATCAAAACTCCGGCCATATGTCTCACGGCAAACGCCATTTCCGGATCAAGAGAAAAATATCTCGAAGCCGGGTTTGACGATTATCTTTCAAAACCCATAGATACCGGACTGTTTGAAGGACTGCTGTTTAAGTATCTGCCCAGGGACAAGGTGCAGGAGGCCCCGGGACCGAAGGAAGAGGATATTTCCGCAGATGAAAAAGACACAGTGGAAGCCATCAAGGAAAAACTTTCGGATACGCCCATAGATGTGGCCGAGGGGATAAAGAACAGCGGCAGTCCGTCCGCATACATGGCTCTGCTCAAGGTGTTTTATGAGTCCATAGATAATAATGACGAGGAAATCCGGAGGCTGTGGGAGGACGGTAACCTGAAGGATTACACCATCAGGATCCACGCTCTGAAGAGTTCTCTGCGCATCATAGGTCTGGCGGAACCGGGAGAGAGGGCCCAGCGCCTGGAGGATGCCGGAAAGAAGGGGGATACGGGTTACATCAGGGATAATCTGGAAGACTTCCTCACGGAGTACGCAGGGTATAAGGAAAAGCTGTCCCGGCTGTTTCCGGCGGAGACGGGAGACCGGAAGGACGAGAGGCCGGAGGCCGGCGAAGAGTTCATGAAGGAGGCCTTCGGGAAGATAAGGTCGGCCGCCGACGATATGGATTGCGACCGGCTTGAGGAGATCATAAAGGAGATGAATGCTTACAGGATCCCCGGCAAATATGAAGAATTGTTCCGGAAGGTGAGTGAATCCGCAGCCGGTTTTGAGTATGAGGAGATAGTAGGGCTTCTGACCGAAAATAATTGAAAATAGTTCCGAAAAATGCTAAAATTAATTGTTTTCGATTTTATATTTGTTGGTAGTACATGAGATCGGAAAGGGGTGGTTACAGAAATGAGATCCTATGGCCGTATCCTGATCGCTCTTATCATGACCGTTGTGATATCGGTCTCTCATTGTTTTGCCCTCTCCGGCTGCGGGCAGGATACGCCTGCCGCTTTGGAAAATGCGCCCGCGGATCAGACCTCCGGGGCCGGGGAAGCCTCCGATGTATCAGCTTCCGGTCAGGGAGAACAGCCTTCCGAAACTCCCACGGAGGACAGTTCCGATGAAGCAAAGTCTTCCGCCGGATTTGTGCCGACGGGCGGAAAGCCGTGGATAGATTCCGACTTAAAAGAGAATATCAGGCCGGATATGGAGCTTTCTCCCCGGGAGGACTTTCACCTCTGCGTAAATCACGACTGGCTCAGCAAAAATGACATCCCTGAGGGGAGGACCAGCATCAGCGCCTTCAGTGAAGTGCTGCAGGAGACCGAAAAGAAAGCGGTTTCTCTTTTGAAGGAAGGGAGATCCACGAGTCATGAGGCGGATCTGGTCATTGATTATTATAATGCCGTCCTGGACTGGGACGCCCGGAATGAAGCGGGACTTGAACCTGTCATGGACGTGGTGGAGGCTGTCCGGAACGTGAAGGATCTGGACGATATGTCGGACCTTATCTGTGACAGTTCGAAGAACTTCTTTCTGCCGTGCTTTCAGATATTCTTTAACGATAAATCCTATGATGATTCGGAAAGATACGTCGCCTATCTCGATTATGACGTCCTTCTTCTTGATGACGCTGCGGAGTACAGAAACCGCACCGGGATGGGAGACCGGTATTACGATGCAAACAAAGCTCTTACCACAGCCCTGTTCACACGGCTGGGCTATTCCGCGGATGAGGCCGGAAAGATGTTTGAGGATGTGATCGATCTTGAGAGCAGGATGGCAGAGGCGGCTTATACCCGGGAAGAACTCCTGGACCCCGATATTATCCAAAAAGTGAATAATGTCTTTGATCTGACGGAACTGTTAAAGCTTCAGCACAATTTCCCTCTCCGGCGTTATCTGGAAAGCACGGGATACTCGGATTCGGAGAGGTTCATTGTCCCGCAGCCCGAAGTGATCAAACGCATAGATGAATTCTATACGGAGGACAACCTGGACGCCATCAGGAATTATGTGCTCGTCAAATATGTTGATTCCATGGCGGGATATCTTGACAGCGCCGCCTATGATTCCCTGATGGAAGCCCAGAACATGGCTGACGGTTCCACGGGAAGGCAGACAGACGAAATAATGGCTTTCACCTATGTGAGGAGTCAGCTGCCCAACCCTATGGGAAAGGCGTTTATCGAGAAGTACGACGCAAAGGAAAAGAAGGAAAGGATACGGAAGATCTGTGAGGATGTCACGGATATCTACCGGGACATGCTGGCCGGGGAGGAATGGCTCTCCGAAGAGACCAGAAAAAAGGCGATCGAAAAGCTTGATGCCATACGGATCAGTCCTGTCTGTCCGGATAAATGGATCGACTATACTTCCCTTGACCTGAAGGGGCTGTCGGCTTTGGAATGCCGAAAAGCCGTAATGAAGTTCGACAGGGACCGCAACATCGGCCTTACAAACGGGTCGCCGGATCATGACATATGGGAAGTTGATTTTCTTGAGGTGAATGCGAGTTACAGCCCCGACGAGAACGCGATCTACATTTTCCTCGGGATCCTTGATAAACCCTTTTATTACGACGGAATGTCAGAAGAAGAGTTGCTGGGCGGGATAGGCGTGGTCATAGGACATGAGATAAGCCATGCCTTTGATACCAACGGTTCGCAGTATGACAAGGATGGGAATCTGAAGGATTGGTGGACCGAAGAGGATTACAGAGCATTTCGTGAGCGGGCCAGGAAACTCGTACAGTATTATGACGGCATAGTAGCGTTTGAGGGGCAGAACATCCCCGGCAACAACATCCAGTCCGAAGCCATCGCAGATATGGCGGGGGTAAAGTGCATGCTCAAGCTTTCGAAAAGGGATCCGTCATTCGATCCGGCAAAGTTTTTCGAAGCCTATGCGGCCGTGTGGAGAAGGCTGAACACTCCCGAAGCCGAGTACAATATGGTGCTCCAGAATCCTCATCCTTTGGCTTATCTGAGGACCAATGTGACTCTTCAGCAGTATGATGAGTTTCTGGAGACCTACGATATCAGAGAAGGAGACAATATGTACCTTGCCCCAGAGGACAGGGTGTTGGTCTGGTAAAAGGCCTTAGCAGCATGAAACCGGAAGGAAGATTTCCCGCATTGCCCATATTGTCCGCATTTTCCCTGTCCATCGGCTGTATTCTGGGGTGGGGCGCTTTTGTTGAGCCCGGGACAGTCCTGATACCGAAAGCCGGGGCTCTGGGATCGGTTCTCGGGATGATCCTCGCCTCATTGATCGCCCTCATCATCGTTATGAATTATATCGGGCTCTCAAGGGTCTTCCCGGGGGTCAGGAGCATGTATCACATGGTGATGGATATATTCGGGCCGGACCGGACTTTTTTCATAATATGGTCTCTCCTTTTCGGGTATTTCGTCCTGATATGGGCCAATTCCTCGGCCATCGCCTATATAGGACGCCTGTTGTACGAAGACAGTGAAATGCATATATTCCATTACAATGTAATGGGGTATGAGGTTTACGCGGCTGATGTTCTGCTGCCTGTCCTGGTGCTTTTCTCAGCCGCCTTTATCCTGAACCGGGGCACCGGATTCGCGTTAAAGGTGATCACGGCGGTTTCCGTAGGATTGATATTATCGGTCCTGATACTGTTCACAGGCGTGATATCAAGGGCGGATCCGTCTGCCCTGTTCTCTCCCGCATTTTCCTCCGGACCCGGTTTTGCCCGCATTTCGGATGTGATGTTTGTGGCAGCCCTGGCCCCCTGGCTGTTTGTGGGCTTTGAAGCGGTCACGCCGGTCATCTCGGAACTGAAGATAACCCATCCTCTCGCGTTCTCATTTTCGGGTCTTGCAGTTATCATCGGAACTGCGGAGTACATCATGCTTGGGGTGATGATCAATTCCACCGTTCCCGATGGTTTCAGACATTGGGAGGATCACGCCGTGGCGTCGGAGGGGATCGAGCATTTCAGCGAGCTTCCTGCCTTCTTTGCGGTGGAGAGATATTTGGGGAGTCCGGGAGTCGCTCTGCTCATTTTCGCGTTTTTCTGCGCCGTGTTCGGGTCCGTGCTGGGGTTCATGCTCGCAATAACCCACACCGTCAGGATCGCCGCAAAGGACGGACTGATACCCGGGATGCTTGCCGAAGAAAATAAAAACGGGATCCCCTTCAGACCCGTATTACTGACCGTGATCTTCTCACTTCCCTTCTTTTTCCTCGGGATGAAGGTGGTGGGATGGGCCGTAAACCTTTCGGTCATCTCTGTTTCTTTTGCCTATTTCTATGTTTCCGTGGGAGCGTTCCTTCGCTCGGACAAGCCCTGGTTCAAGGCGTCCGGCATAATGGGGGCGCTGATCCTGTCCGCCGTGTTCTTCCTCTATATCGTGCCCGGCACCCAGGCGAACAGTTCCATGGTGAAGGAAGAGTACGCGATCCTGGCTCTGTGGTGCCTGTGCGGTCTGGCCTGTTACAGATACGTTCTGAACCGGGATCCGGAACAGCGCCTCGGGAAGAACTTCTCGGTATGGCTCCTGATGCTGGTGCTTCTGTTCCATTCCACTAATATGTGGACAAACAAGGGAGCGGAGGAGGAGCTGATGACTGCCGAAAAGGGGGATATACCGGCCATCCTCACCACGGAGAACCTGATCCGTGACATTGTCTTCGTTGTGGTTTTGATACTTTTGTTTGAACTGTTTTCGCTCCTCCTTTCCAGGAGCAGGGCCATGGCGGAAAAGATCAGGGATGAAGAGGAACAGAACCGCATGAAGAACTCCCTGCTCTCCGGGATGTCCCACGACATCAGGACCCCCATGAACGCCATAATAGGCTTTACCGATCTGGCCCTGTCCGGGAAAAAGGATCCGGAGGTGATGACTGATTATCTTGGAAAGATCAAGGTCTCCGGCACACGCCTTCTGTCTCTGATCGAGGACGTGTTTGAGATGAACAGCATCGAGAGCAATGATATCGAATTTGTATATGAACCCGTAAACCTTCCGGAGGTCTTCAAATACCTTCAGTCCGTGTCTCAGGAGAGCGACGAGGCCAGAGGCAGGGAGGTCATTCTGGATATGAGCCCCATGAACAACAAGGTCGTTATATTCGACAGGAGGAGGCTCATACGTATCATGCAGGGTATCATTTCCGGCGCCCTCAGGAATACCCCGGAGGGAGGCTGCGTTATCTTCGGAGCGATGCAGCTGTCCCCTCCTGAAAACGGAACAGCGCTGTATGAGTTTTCCGTGAAGGACAGCGGGAGCGGCGTTCAGGAAGATAAGGACGACCCCTATACCAGGTCCGATCCCCAGGGGACGGGACTTGGCAGAAAGATCGCCATGGAACTTGTCAGGATCGCCGGAGGGGATTTTGAGGTCGAGACCATTCCCGGGGAGTGTACCGAAGTGTACGTCACCCTCGAACTGAGAGTCCTTCAGGATGAAGACCGGGAAGACGGGGTGCCGGGCAGGTCGGCCCTCAAGGGGAGGAGAGCGCTGGTGGTGGATGATATCATGATCAATCGCCAGATAGCTGTTGCGATCCTCAAGTCCTGCGGGATGAAGACCGAAGAAGCCTCCAACGGTGAAGAGGCTCTCGGCCGCTTTTCGGAGATATTGCCGGGATATTATGATGTGGTGCTTATGGATATACAGATGCCGAGGATGAACGGATTTGACGCGGCCCGGGGGATACGTTCCCTTCCGGATCCCGTGAATGCTTCCGTTCCCATCTTTGCCATGACGGCAAACGTCTATGACGAAGACAGGGAAAAGGCCTTGGAGTCGGGTATGAACGGTTTTATCGCAAAACCCATAGACAGTGATTACCTTGTGAGCGTTCTGGTGGAGACTTTCAAAGAAGTCTGACTGAGGGTGAGATTATGAGCCTTTCTTTAGAGAAAAAGACGATCATTCTTATAATAGCCACGGTGGTGCTGATCACCACCGGATATGTCCTGTACCTCGGCAACGCCGTAAACAGGCTTCAGGACGAATCCAGCGCTGCCCGGGCAAATGAGCTGGCGAGCGTGGTGGCCAGGGATATAGATATAGACATGCTGGTGAATTACAGGGAGATGGTGGATGAGGCCTATGACTCGGCTGTGAACCGCGTGTCCAACGACGAGATGGGGACCCCGGAATATGAGGAGTATTGCAAACAGTTCCTGTTCCTCGAATCCACCTCGGAATATGCGGAGCTGTATGAGAAGCTCAGATCGCTCCAGGACACAACGGATGTCGACTGCTTTTATCTGTGCTATCTGGATAAGGGATCAAAGTGCGTTGTGTATCTGGTTGACAGCGGAGACAACAATATCTGTCACCCCGGCACTTTCGATCATCTGAAGGGAAATGATCTGAAGGCTCTGAATGATCCGAACATGACTCTGGTCCCCTCCGTATCAAACACCGAGATCTACGGCGACGTCATTGGAAGCGCGGTCCCGGTGGTGGATAACGGCGAAGTGGTGGCCTATGTGGGAGTGGACATTTCCATGAGCCAGATCAATTCCAGGAGGAACCGGCTGCTCAGAAATACCATCCTCTCGGTGATCCTCCTCGCCATCATCCTTTCGGCCATAAGCCTGTTCCTGTCGGGCCAGTTTCTCATTAAGCCCATGAACAGGCATGAGGAGCTGGTGGAAGAGAGCGAGCTTCTGAAAAAGAATAATATAAACCTCGCAAAAAGAGCCCAGGCAGCCCAGAGGATATCCGCCCTCACCGGGTCCATCACTTCCCTTCTGAACAATATGCCGGCTCTTACCTTTTCAAAGGATGTGGAGAACGGCATGTATCTGGCCTGCAATCAGATGTTTGCGGAATACGCCCACAAAAAGACCCCGGCGGATGTGGTGGGGCATACGGATGCGGAATTGTTCGACATGGTGACCGCAAAGCACTTTGTCGACGACGACAAAAAGGCACTGTCCATGGACGAACCCTACATCTTCAGGGAGGATGTGCCCGATGCCCGCGGAAATATGAGGTCGTTCCAGACGACAAAGCTCAAGTTCACCGATGCCAACGGAAAGCTCTGCCTGCTGGGCATGGGGGTGGATGTATCGGAACTGGTCATGATCAGAAAGGAAAATATCGAGACGAAGGAAGCCCTGGACCAGATGGCAAATGAGAAGGTAACCTATTCCAGGATAGCCATGGCTTTGTCCTCCGACTATACGTTCATCTACTATGTGGACCTGAAAAACGAGAACTACATTGAATACACCACCGGTAAGGAGGTGCTGGATATAGAGACGGAAATGACCGGCGAAGATTTCTTCAGATTGAGCCGCGACAGATCCAATGTGGTGATCTACATGGACGACCGTGAGTTCTTCCAGAAATCCTTCACCAAGGAAAATGTCATAAATACCATCGACAGGGAGGGAAGATATGTCATCACGTACCGCCTCATTGTGGGTGAAAACCCTGTCTACGTGAATCTCAAGGCTGTCCGGATGAAGGATGATGAGGATCACATCATTATCGGGGTGAACAATATAGACGATATGATGAAGCTGAAAGAACTCGCCGAACGCATGAAGCAGGAGAAAGCCACCTATGACCGGGTCATGGCTCTCTCCGGTCACTATATCTGTATCTACAACGTGGATCCCGTGACCGACGATTATGTGGAGTATTCGGCCACCGGTTCCTACGAATCCATAGAACTTCCCAAGGAGGGCGGGGACTTCTTCACCAGGACCTTCAAGGAATCCAAAAAGATAGTTTATGAAGAGGATAAAAAACTGTTCTTTGAAACTGTCTCAAAGGAAAACATCCTGAATGAGATCGAAAAGAACGGGATCTTTTCCCTGAAGTACAGACTGGTGGTGAACGGGGAACCCAGGTATGTCCTGTTGAGCGCGGCCATGGTCCAGGAAAAGGACGGTCCCCAGCTTGTGGTGGGCGTGAGCGACATAGACGCCAGAGAACGGCTTGACCAGCAGTACGCCCAGAACCTGAGGAGCGCCGAGGTGCGGGCCAATATCGACGCCCTTACAGGCATAAAGAACAAGCACGCCTATGTGGATCTGGAGTCACAGATTAACGAGAGGATCCACAGCGGGGAAGAAGACAGCTTCGCCATCGTGATCTGCGACGTGAACGGATTGAAGAAAGTAAATGATACCCGAGGCCACAAAGCCGGTGATATGCTGATCCAAAAAGCCTGCAGCATCATCTGCGAGATATTTGCGGACGGGGAGGTTTTCCGCATAGGCGGGGATGAATTCGCCGTGGTGCTGGAGGGCGGCAGCCTCGGGAAACTCGGCGACTGCATGGAAGAAATGCAGAGGAGAAATCTTATGAACAGGAGATCCGATGACGTTGTGATAGCCTGCGGAATGTCGCGGTTCACCCAGGGCGACAGGGATTTTGAACAGGTCTTCGAAAGAGCCGACGCCGCCATGTACGAAAATAAAGAGGAACTCAAGCGTAAAAGCTCGGGATCAAAGGAGTCATGAAGATGAACGGGATACTTTGCAGACAGCTGGCCCTTGATTACTGTGTCTCACCAAAGGAGGTGGAGGATCGGGAAAATCATTTTTCCGTTTACAGATTTCTGGACGGAAGAAGGCGGTTTGAGGAAAAGGGAGAATGCTTCCTGAGGATAGGGGTTGTCAACGGCAAACTCCTTTTTACGGGGGATGAGGAAATGATCGCCTGGTGCAGGGAGCGCTTCCGGGATGAGGGCGCGGAGTGGTTCATCGTGGCCGAAAAGCTCAGGGTGATAGATGAAAGGCTCAGGGCTTCCGGATACCGTATAGGGAAGGTCTATCCGTTTTTCATATCGGAAACGGAGACCCGGATCGACACCGGGGATTTGGATATACGGTGGTACAGAGGAGAAGAGATCGAGCGCTTCAGAGGAGATTCAAGATTTGACAAAGCCTATTCCTTCTGCGAAACGGCTCCGGATGTGATCGGAGTGTCTGCCGTGGGGGGGACGGGGGAAACCATCCTGGGCATGGCAGGAGCCAGCGCCGACAGCCCCACCATGTGGCAGATAGGGATAAATGTGGAGCCCGAAGCCCGTGGAACGGGCGTTGCCCATACACTTGTAACTCTTTTGAAAAACGAGATACTGAAGGAGGGAGCGCTCCCATATTACGGGACGGCTTTCTCCCATCTTGCGTCCCAGCGGGTGGCGCTGAGATCCGGTTTCACTCCTGCCTGGGTGGAACTCGAGACGGAGAGGAACGTATAATATGTATTACTCAAGCTTTGGGACCCTGGCGCTGGCCATACATCTCATCATTAATTTTAACGTATTCAGGATACAGCGGAACGAAGCCGTCAGTGAGACCGGCAACCGATACAGGCTTTATCTGATCTGCTTGGGGGCGTATTACATTACCGATATTCTCTGGGGGTTACTCTATGAGAATGAGCTCATCATCCTGACTTTCCTGGACACGGTGTTCTATTTTGCCGCCATGGCTCTCTCAGTGCTGTTTTGGACCCGTTACGTGGTCTCTTATCTGAATAATGAGAACTATTTTGCCCGATTCCTTTCCTATGCGGGATGGCTGATCCTGATCTTCCAGCTGATGGTGCTGGTGATGAATTTCTTCATACCGGTCATGTTCTGGTTTGATGAAAACGACGTCTATCTGCCGGGCGTTGCCCGGTACGCCACTCTTGCGCTGCAGGTGGGATTATTCTTCCTGACCTCTGTCTATACCTTTGCGGTTGCCCTGAGATCGAAGGGAAAGATCCGTTTTCATCATCTGATAATAGGGATGTCAGGAATGGTGATGCTGATCTTCATCCTGCTTCAGAACCGTTTCCCGCTGCTGCCGTTTTATGCGGTGGGCTGTCTCCTGGCCACCTGTATGATCCACACCTTCGTAAATGAAGCCGAAAGGATCGAGCGCAACCGGGAGCTGGGGAGCGTGAGAAAGATGGCCTTCACGGATCAGCTCACCGGCGTGAAGAATATGCACGCCTATGTGGACATGAAAAAGGAGATGGAAAAACGGATCGCAGGGGGAAAGATATCGGCTTTCGGACTGGTGGTGTTCGATCTGAACGATCTTAAGAAGATAAACGACGGCATGGGACATGCGGAGGGCGACAAGAGGATAAAGGAAGCCTGTTCCCTCATATGTCATCTGTTCAAGCACAGTCCGGTCTATCGCATAGGCGGAGATGAATTCGTGGCGCTGCTGGAGGGAAATGATTACGATCACAGGAATTCCCTTCTCTCCACATTTGAAGACCAGGTCGACAGCAACCGGCGAAACGGCGGCGTGGTGGTCGCAAGCGGAATGTCCATATACATCCCCCAGAACGACTGGGATCTGGACGCTGTGTTCGGCCGCGCGGACCACAAGATGATCGAGAGGAAGAGAGCCCTGAAGATGGCGGGAGATGATAAATGATATGGGAAATGACAACTCTTTGAAAAGAATAGCATCGTTTATGCTCTCCGCACTGTGCCTGACGGCGATGCTCGCTCTTGTATCCTGCGGAAAGGGCGGGTCAAAGCCTGAAACGGGATCCTCAGCTGCGGCTGAAAGCGATCCCGGATCTCCGGCAGCTGCTGCCGAAGCTTCGTCCGCATCAGCCGTGGAAAATCCGGCGGAAGAAACATTTTCCGAAAACGGGGAAACGGTGGCACTCCTTGACGTTACGGATCCGGATGCGGTGATGGGGTTTGCCGCGGGACGCTGGATCATGACGGATATCCTTTCCGGAAAAGACATAGGAGAATTGACTGTCGGGGACGGAGGCAGTCTTTCATTTAAACGGAACGGCACAGAGACAGGCCTTGAGGGCTCCGTGGCCTTTGAACACAACACCCATTTTGACGAGACTTCCGGAAACACGGTTGAGGATCCGGAGGTGACTTCATTTACGATGAAATTCCCCCTGATCCCGAAAGAATTCACTGCTCCGGATGGATATCTGAACCCGGGGAGCGAGACTGTTTCGGGACTGTTTCAGGTTGGGCGCGGCCGGGATGAGGATCATCTCTACCTGACCTGGCTCGGGAACGGGGATTCATTTGTGTTTGACAGGATCTTTCAGGATGCGGAAAGGCTGGAGGCGGGATACAGGGAGAAGGGAGAATGCGAGCCTCAGTCCCTCTGGTTCCTCCACAGGTCTTCGGAGGATCGGGGATCCTCTCAGGCTGCGGGAACAGAGGTCCCGGCAGCAGGCGTTAAAAGCGCCTCCGCCGTCTCCAAGGCAAAGGCTCCGGACTCCTCAGGCTTCTACGCGTTCTGCTGGAAGGATCTGACGGGGAAAACCCTTCTCCTTGAGCGGATGGAACTGCATGATTTTGAAAGTCTGGATGAGTACAGCAACAGGCGGTATTCTGCCGGGTATTTCGCTCCGGCCGGGGATATCGGGATCAACGAGTATTCATTTTCGGATACTACGGACACTTCCCTTGTGCTGAACATGACCCGGCTCAAAGGAGAGCACCCCCTGATGATGCTCTACGTGAAAGCGGACGGGGAAAGGCGTCTCACTTCGATAGAGGAGGTGCCCGCAAGCTACTACGGTCTTTACGATATGGGGGATCTTCCCGCCAAACTGGATCACCGGGGAACGGTCCTTATTTACAACGGAGGGGAATATGATCTGACGGATTACGGCCTTCTCACCAATGCGATCACGGATGTGAAGCAGGTGGGGGAATGGATAGTCGTGGACGGACATGTTAATCCTCACAGGAGTTTGTATTATCTTTTGAATACGGGAACGGGAAACATCGAAAAGGTCATCGACGGCGTGAACCTGACATGGAAGGGCGATGACATCACCACCGCCGTCTATTCTCTTTTCAATGAGGTCTACAACTATAAGGGCCATCTGGTCGGGATCATTGACGGAGACGAGGTGGAGGAGCTTTCCTTTACAGACGGCGGCAGCACCGTCACCGCAAAGGATTTTGAGGGCAAAGCTTATGTCTTTGACGCTCCCGCTCCGGATACGGCAATGTACAGATACGCGTCATTCATCAGAAACAGGACGCCGGCAAACTGGAAAGCCTTTCTGGATGAAGCGCCCGAAGGAGCGGTGGGCTTTGTAATGGAAAATCCGGACGAGGATATAGCCGGATATCTGCCCGCTCCGTCAAACGAGGATACGGGAGGTGGAGAAACTGTTTACGTGGTGGCGCTGACAGACGGTTCGGAGGTGAAGCTGGAGACCGGCAGCATGGATCCGGATCCGTCCGGCAACGGTTTTACCTGGAGGTATGAAGGGACCGAAGACGAGTCCGTCCTCAAGAAGGGGGAGGCCAGGGGTTATTATACCGTGATTCCGGAGGGGATCCCCTCAAGATCGGTCTTTATTTCCGACGGTGAAAAGAGCGGCAGGTTCCAGGTGCAGCCCATTTCGGGCATGAACGACGCCTGCTCGGAATTTGTGACTACGGTCCGGTGAAGCGGCTTTTACCCGCGCGACCCGTGACTGGAAACGGCACAGGTCACGGGGCAGGCGAACAGCTTCGGCTCGTGCGACCCGTGGGCTTATTGCCCGGGAGATGTTATGAAAGACAGAAGAGACCTTGCTATTGAACTGATCCACGGAGGGATGAACTGCGCCCAGGCTGTGATCCTTGTATTTAAGGATGAACTGGATGCTCCCGAAACTCTGCTTAAACAGGCGGGAGCGGCCTTCGGAGGGGGAATGGGCTGCCTGGGGGCTACCTGCGGTGCGCTGTGCGGGGCCCAGATCGTACTGGGTTTGAAAAAATATAAGGGAACTCCCATTAAAAAGGATGCTGCGGATCTTCTCAAGAGTTTTGAGAAAATGTGCGGAGCTTCAAACTGCCGGGAATTAAAGGGGCTGGATACGGGAGTCGTTCTCTGCAGATGTGAGGACTGTGTAAGGAATGCAGTGGCCCTTGTGCAGGAGAGGATAAAGGACCCGGAGGGGGAAGGAACGCCCCGGGACGCGGATAGCCGCACCGGAACATCGGCTGAAAAATGACCGGAAAGAGGAATTTGAGATCATACAGCCGTATTTACTTCGCCATTTTCATGGCTGTCTGCCTGTCGATCGCATGCGGCTGCGGTGAGCGGCCTGCAGCACAGGGACAGGGAGACGCTCCCGACAGCATATGGGAGGAAATCGGGGACGGGACCGGCGCAGGTTTCGCGGATGGGAGTGAGACTGCTCCGGGTTTTGCGGATGGCGTCGGAGGGAGTGATCCGGGCGTTAACGCTGCAGGTGACGCCGGGACTTACGCTGGCGCTGCAGGTGGCAGCGGAGAAAAGGACCCGGCCGGAAACTTTATGGAGGATCGGACAGGAAAAAACACAGGCGCAGGAAACGGGGAAAAGGCGGTAAATGAGGTGACACTGGCCGACGGGACCAGGCTGTCCGATGATGCCTCCGGTTTCGTTCTGTTAAGCGAAGCCGTGCCCGACGCCCTTCAGGAGATACGTTATTATTCCACATACAATTTTGTGGGGGACAGGATAGACGGATACGAGGAACCTTCCGCCCTGCTTACAAAAGAAGCCGCTTCTGCTCTGAAAGCCGTCAGCGACGACGTGATGGCGCAGGGCTACAGGCTCAAGATCTATGATGCCTACAGACCCCAGCAGGCGGTGGATCATTTTGTCAGGTGGGCGCAGGATCCCTATGATATGCGCATGAAACAGGACTTTTATCCTGAACTCGACAAGAGCGTGCTCTTCCGCAAAGGATATATCGCCCGCAGGTCCGGTCACAGCAGGGGGAGTACCGTGGATCTGACCCTTGTGGACAATTCCACCGGACTTGATGTCGATATGGGCGGTACCTTTGATCATTTCGGCAACCTGAGCCATCCTGACTACGCGGGTATCACACCGGAACAGTCTGCCAACAGAAACCTTCTGAGAAACGCCATGACTGCCCGCGGCTTTAAACCCATCAGCACCGAATGGTGGCATTTTACTCTGGCAAATGAGCCATATCCGGGTACTTATTTTACTTTTCCCGTGAGCAGTTCTTCCGTTGCACATTGATGCAGTTCGCGTGTATAATACTCCGGTCGTAAAAATAAAAGAATAAACACATTGTCTGTGATGGAGATCATATGAGTGAAGTTCGTGTGAAAGAAAACAAAATGGGCACCATGCCCGTTAACCGTCTGATGCTGTCCATGGCGGTCCCCCTCATGCTGTCAAATCTGGTGCAGGCGCTTTACAATATTGTTGACAGCATTTTTGTGTCCCGGATCACCACGGACGAGATAGTCCTGGATGCCGCCGGGCAGCCCGTCAGTGCGGGAACTGACGCCATAAGCGCGCTGGGACTTGCGTTTCCCGTGCAGATCATCATTATCGCCATATGCATGGGCACCAGTATAGGGGTCGGCTCACTCCTGTCCAGATCCCTCGGTGAGGGCAACCGCAAAAAAGTCAATAATGTGGCTCTCCACGGCATAGTCCTCATGCTCATAAGCTACGTTTTCTGCCTTCTGATGGGCGTTTTCTTTTCAAGAGCCCTTATTGCCGGACAGGGCGCCACGGGCAGGACTCTGGAATATGGCTCGACATATCTCCGCATCATCTGCTGCCTTTGCATCGGAGTCTATATGGAGATCACCTTTGAGAGACTTCTACAATCCACCGGCAGAACGCTTCTGGCAATGATACCGCAGCTCACGGGGGCTCTCACCAACGTGATAATGGATCCCATCCTGATCTTCGGCCTTCTGGGAGCGCCTAAGCTGGGGGTGGCGGGAGCGGCGTACGCAACTGTTTTCGGCCAGATCATCGCAACCGTGCTCGGCATTATCCTGAACGTAAAGCATAACCCCGACCTGAACCTGAACCCCTCCGGCTTTCATTTCGATACCGGACTGGTAAAGGATATCTACGTGGTGGGAGGCCCGGCCATTGCCCTTCAGGCTGTGGGAAGTGTCATGAACTACGGGATGAACTATATCCTGATGGGGCTCGATCAGGCGGCCGTGGCCGTGTTTACCATTTACTACAAGCTGCAGAGCTTCTTCTTTATGCCCATATTCGGCCTCAACAATTCAGTCATTGCGATAGTGGCCTACAATTTCGGAGCAAAGAACCGGACCCGGATGAAGGAAGCCCACAGGGTCGCCCTGAGGTACGGATTCTGCATACTGTTTCTGGGATTTCTGGCTTTTGAACTGGTACCGGACAGACTCATATCGATATTCAATACCGGAGATGCGTCTCTTGTGACCATCGGAGTGCCGGCGCTGAGAGTGATAGGGCTGACCTATCTTCTGGCCTGGTACTGCATCATTACCGGAGGCGTGTTCCAGGCTGTCGGAAACGGCGTCTACAGCATGATAGTGTCCCTCAGCAGGCAGCTTCTGGCGCTGCTTCCCGCAGCATGGCTCTTTGCAAGGATCGGCGGACTCAGGCTGGTCTGGTGGAGCTTCCCCGTTGCGGAGGTGGTTTCGCTTATCGTTACGGTGTATTTTTACAGACGGATCGACCGGGATGTCATCAGCAAAGTGCCGGAGGGAGCGTGATCCTCAGCCGTCTCCGGAAGGACAGTGCTGCGGGGACAGGCGCCGGCACCACGAGTGTGGCTGCAGAGCTACTGCCACGGACATGACATCCGGGTTGCGTCAGGCTGCCGCACAACAAGTGTGGCTGCAGAGCTACTGCTAAAGACATGACATCCGGGTTGCACCAGGCTGCCGCACAACAAGTGTGGCTGCAGAGCCACTGCTAAAGACATGACATCCGGGTTACACCAGGCTGCCGCATCACGAGCGTGATGCGGTGCCGGGAAAGTATATTGCTCCGGGGACGCCCGGTCATAGTTTATGGGAAAATGTTTCTGAGCATGTTGCGGATCTCTTTGATGTTTAACGGATGATCCTGAAATTCATATGTAATCAGCAGATTTTTTCCAAGTACTATGTTGTTCTGATTATATTCGCTGAGCTTTGTGAGAGCCTGGATCCTGTACTCCTCATCATCCAGCAGTCCGAAGTGCTCCAGGTAGTAAACCTCGCGGGTGCTTTTCTTCAGAAGAGAAAAATCCGGATACCGGACAAGCCCGCCTTTCAGTTTTACTGCCGGTTCATAATGATACGGGATGTCCAGTTCAAAGAAGATATCTGCGAGGATCGCTTCCGATTTGGATCTGACCCGTTCTCCGTGTTTGGTATCATATTTCTTTTCCTCTTCCTTGAAACCGTTGGTCCTGAAATCCTTTTTCTCCCACTCAAGGGCGTATCGTTCGTCATCAGGAATGTACGGATCTACCAGCTTCTGTCTTTGGTCTGATATGCCGCTGAAAGCAAGGTCGGCGTTGCAGAAAGTCAGTTTGGATGCTGCTGTTTCCAATGTCTTCAGCTCCACCCTTGCTTTTTTGAGAAAATCCTTTGTGTAGTCTTTTTGAGCCAGTCTGTATGCCAGCCCAATACTATTATTATTGATGTATTGTCCGCGAGTGTCTTTGGATTCCGTGATAATGTAATATCTCATGTATCCTTTACTCTTTGAAATCCGCAGTTTCCCGTTCGGGAACGAGCTCTCTGCCCGTTAAGCCATTCGTATCGCTTT
>JAEEGL014625018.1_pt1 | contig 28812 bp, 22 predicted proteins | sample 9134231 | NCBI WGS metagenome assembly JAEEGL01 (sample SAMN16246548, study PRJNA631951) | gut metagenome | biome: gut microbiome; feature: rumen; material: fiber-attached | host: Bos | place: Iran: Karaj | collected 2018-10 | reverse complement strand
GTATCGTATTCGATGAGTTTATTGAGTGTCGTTGACTTTTCAAAAACGGGACTGAAACCGAGCACCAAATCAATTTTTGGCTCAAAATGCGACATCATCTCCTTTATCCATTGGTTATTTGCGGGTCGGCAGTCGGCATCGGTGAGCAAAATATAATCATATTGTGCCGCTTTAACGCCCAACATGATACCCAACTTTTTGGTGCTGGTCAAGTGCGTATCCTGAGGCACAAACGTGAGTTTAACGTTGTCGTTGTTCAGTTTGTAAATGTTTAACACGTCATTTGTGCCGTCCACACTCCCATCATTAACCACAATCACTTCGTATTGCGGATAATCTTGCGTGCAAATCACTTGCAAATAGTCGCGTAAATTAACCTCCTCATTTTTTGCACACACAATAACCGACACGCCGGGCTGCTCCTTCGGTTCAATCTTTTTTGCCCGCAAACAGCCACTCATAAAGCGTCCATAATGGTATACTTCGTACAAAAAAAGGAACGCCAACACATACAAGAGATATATCTCTGTTTGGTTAAAATAAGTTTGTAAAAATTCTTGTATCATACTAATCATATATTAACTTCACATTATCCACCCACAAAGCATTGCCTTCATGCCCAACAAACGCCTCGTACCGTCCACACGACATCATCAAAATCATGTGCGTTGGCGTGTCATTGGGGTTGCCCCATTCTTTTTCTTGAATCGGTACGATTTTCCCTTTTGAGTTGGTTGCTCGCATTTGCTGTCCAAGTCCCATGTACTCTTTGTACCAACTTTCGTGGGTTGGGTCACCATAAAAGATAGGGAGCACGTGTCTGTTAACCCATTCTTTTTGGTCTTTAAAGTACCGTTCATACGCCATTCCAACCCGCGAAGCATAGATGTTGCCCTCTTGGTCTTCCCAGCGTTTTTGCAAAAACAGATACACTTCTGCTTCGTCGTGTCCGTCTTGTTTCTTGGGAGCACCGAACCCTTTTGCATACCAAACCCACTGCTCAGGCGAGACGAGGCACTTATAGTCAAACATCAACGCTTTGGGCTTTTTGGTAAACGGCACCCCAAAATCGACATTTTGATACGGGTCGCTCGCTGTGGTGATGGGCTCAATCACGCGTCCCGTGTAAAGCGTTCCCGACACAAGCACCTTAATATTTATCATTCCAAGCACTTTTACACCGAGCAGTTTAGCGTCCAATCGGCAACAATAGCCGTGTTCTTTATCGCGATACTCGGGAATCATGGAGCAAGCCGCTTTTTCAATCCCAATCACGTTTGCGTAGGCGTTACTCGTGCCCCAAACAGAGCCATCTTTGCCGAATTTGTACGGTCCGTTTTTGCGAATCGTGTCTTTTTTGCCGATGGCGTATAAAATCTTTGTTTGTCCACCCAACAGAGCGGATTCTTTGATGTATCGCACCACCCAACTTTCCATATCGCCAAACGGAACAAGCTCTTCCACTTCACTCCAACATGGAAAAACGCTCCCACAAAACAAAAATAAAACTATGATTACCCGCTTCATTAGTCGTTTATTTTCAAATAAGTACGTATTTTTTTCTATTTTTTTTGCAAAGATACATTTTTTTGCATTTTTTTTCCTATCTTCGTGCATATAAATTTTTAAAAACTTAAATGATATTATGAAAACACGTATTGAAAGCGACTTGATAGGCGAGTTGCAACTGAATGGCGATGTGATGTATGGTGTGCAAACTCAACGCGGTTTGGAAAACTTCCCTATCAGTAAATTCAAATTGAGTGATTATCCAGATTTTATTCATGGTTTGGCTTGGACAAAGTGGGGTGCTGCTATCGCTAACCACGATTTAGGCTTGCTCTCTGATGAGATTTACAACGCTATTGTGCAAGCATGTAAGGAACTTTTGGAGGGCAAACACCACGAATTTTTCCCAGTGGATATGATTCAAGGTGGTGCTGGTACAACAACCAACATGAATGCCAACGAAGTTATTGCTAACAGAGCATTGCAAATTATGGGACACGAGTTCGGTGAATACCAATTCTGCTCTCCTAACGACCATGTAAACTGCTCGCAATCTACCAATGACGCTTATCCAACGGCTATTCACTTGGGCTTGTACGCTATCAACTTCAAATTGATTGAACATTTTGAGATGCTCATCAAGAGTTTCGAAAAGAAAGCAGACGAGTTCAAACACATCTTGAAGATGGGTAGAACACAGTTGGAAGACGCAGTGCCTATGACGTTAGGTCAAACATTCGGTGCTTTTGCTTCTATTTTGCGTGACGAAGTTGACCACTTGAAATGTGCTGCTGACGAATTTTTGACCATCAATATGGGTGCAACGGCAGTTGGTACAGGTATTTGCTCCGTTCCTGGTTATGCTGAAAAATGTACCGAAGCAATCGCAAAAGTTACAGGTTGGAAAATCAAAAAAGCAGAAGATTTAGTTGCTGCAACTTCTGATACATCTTCGATGGTTGGCTATTCAAGCGTTTTGAAACGTATTGCAACCAAGATGAACAAAATCTGCAACGACTTGCGTCTTTTGGGTTCGGGTCCTCGTTGCGGTTTGCACGAAGTAGACCTTCCAGCACGTCAACCGGGTAGTTCAATCATGCCAGGTAAGGTTAATCCTGTTATCCCTGAGGTTATGAACCAAATCAGCTACAAAGTTATCGGTAACGATTTGTGCGTTGCAATGTGTAACGAAGCGGCTCAAATGGAGTTGAACGCAATGGAACCCGTTATGGCACAATGCTGCTTCGAAAGTGTTGAAATCTTGATCAACGGCTTCGATGTATTGCGTATGTACTGCGTTGATGGCATTAAGGCTAACGAAAAACAATGCGAAATCTACTTGAAGAATTCAATTGGTATCGTTACGGCTCTTAACCCAATCATCGGTTACAAGAACTCTACAAAGATTGCTAAAGAAGCATTGCAAACAGGCGGTTCAGTGTATGATTTAGTACTCAAACACGGTGTCCTCACTAAAGAAGAATTGGATACAATTTTGAGTCCTGAAAACACAATCAAACCTGTTAAATTGAATATCAAACCTCGTAGAGAGCCCATCTCTTAATTATCTAATTGTTTATAAGAGATGCCCATTGGTTGAGTGAATATGTTTTATTCAGCCAATGGGTTTTTATTTCAACGATTATGTCGGTTGGGGTTGCAAAAAGATATTTATGGTGCTTTTGTTGCGTTTTTTCGCTGGGTGTATCGGCTCAGAATGCACTCTATTCTTGGCGTACCTACCTTTCATACGGCTCCGTGCAGCAGGTGGTCAACACGCCATCGGAGATTTATGCGTTGAGCAATGGGGCGTTGTTTTCGGTGGATAAACGGGACAAAACAATTTCTTATTACACGAAATTGACGGGTTTGACTGGCGATAAAGTGGCTTGTATGGCTTATGATTCGACTCGTACCCAACTCCTCCTCGCATACGAAGATGGCAAGATAGATTTTTTGCAAGCCGATGGTTCGATTATCTCGCTGTGGGACTTATTTTCGGCGAATTTTTCGTTTTCAAAACAACCTCGCCAGATCGTTTTGCACAACCATTCGGCGTTTTTGGCGATGCCGTTTGGAATTTTAGAAATCTCGCTACCCAAGCACGAAATTACGAACACTTTTTATGTGGGTGATGATGCTTCATACGTTGATTTACAATCAATTACATCGCTGAAAGACACGCTTTATGCTCTCGCCAATTCGGGCACAATATATAAGTGTGCTTTTGCGGACAATATGCTGGATTATCATTTTTGGCAACAGGATAAATCGTTTGAAAATCAATCTGTTCGGGCTTTATCGATGGCAAAAAATACACTTTTCTTGTTGAAAGACAGTGTTTTATATGGTTGGCAACCTTCGTGGAATACGTGGGAACAGCTGCACGATGTGACGTGGGACAACCTGCAAAGCGAAAAAAATGGGCTGTATTTGTTCAAAAAAGGCGATGTTTTTGCTTTGGAAAATAACGCGATAGTGCCGTTTATTTCGGAATTAAACGCTCGTTGTTTGGCGAAGGATAATCGTTCTGCAAGCGTTTATGTGGGCACTGCGGGGTCGGGTGTGGTGCGTTATGAGAATAAAAGACGGGAAACCTATTTCCCAAATGGTCCTATTTCCAACTATCCTTTTCGGGTTCGTTGTGCAGAAAATCGCGTTTTTGTGGCTTCGGGAGGGTATAGTTCGTCGTTTGCGGTTGCCAATAATTCGGCAGGCACTTTTGGTATTTACGAAAATGGTTCGTGGCGAAATTACTGGCAAGGCTATTTTATGTCTCACACAGGGCTTTATACAGAGGATTTTGTGGATATTATTGCCGACCCAACCAATGCAAGTCGTTTTTTTATTGCAACCTTTGGTTATGGCTTGATTGAGATGCGGAATAATGAATTTTATGCTCGTTATTCGTGTGATAATTCGCCCCTGACTTATGTGGCAAATTTTTGCGAAAAATACACTTGGACAGACGGTTTGGCGTGGGATAAAAATCGTAATCTTTGGATGCTTAATCCTGGTACTTCGGCTGGCGTAAAAGTGCTCAAAAGGAACGGTTCGTGGGCATCTTTTTCGAATGTGGCGACCAATAATCTCAACCGAGCCCGCGATTTGGTGGTTTGGAAAAACGATGAGCGAATTAAAGTGCTTGCGTGTACGCGTTCTTGTACGGGAATTGGCGTTTTTGATGATGCCGGAACGCTGGATGATGAATCGGACGACAAAGCCGTTTTTCATACTTCTTTCGTTGACCAAGATAACAAAACACTCTCTTTTCAGACTATTCCTTGCTTGGTGCAGGACAAAAAAGGCGTTATTTGGGTGGGGACTGATGCGGGGTTAATTACAATCACAGATGCTCAAAATCTGCTTCGTTCCAATAGTTGCCAACGCATTAAAATCAGCCGCGATGATGATAGTGGCTTGGCAGATTATCTGCTTAATAATGAACGGATTAACACGATTGCCATTGATGGTGCCAATCGCAAGTGGATAGGGACTGAAGCCTCTGGCGTGTACCTTGTTTCGGAGGATGGGACGCAAACGATTTACCATTTTACGCCTGCCAACTCGCCTTTGCCGTCCATGCGGATTGTGTCCATTGGCATCAATCCTATCTCGGGAGACGTTTTTATGGGAACGGATATGGGCTTGGTTTCGTATCGTGATGATGTTTCCGAAGGGCAGGGCTCGTTCTCGCACATTACGGTTTCGCCCAACCCTGTTTATCCTTCGTATCAGGGCACGATTGTGATAAATGGCTTGATGGAAAACTCTACGGTTTATGTGGTTGATGCGTCTGGTGCGATGGTTTATCAAACCACTTCCAAAGGTGGTACGGCGATTTGGAATGGGCGTTTGCCTAACGGAAAGCGAGTGAGTTCGGGCGTTTATATGATTTTTGCTAATCCCGAAAATGGGAGTAAAAGTGGTTCGATTCGGTTGCTAATTTTGTGATTTTTTGGAAGCAAAAATGTTGATTTTTGTTCAAAAATGATGGCATAAAAATCGAAATTTGATTAAAATTTTATGGCAAAAAAATCGAAATTTCATTAAAATTTTCTTACAAAAAATCAATTTTTCTCGCTACAGAAAATATCAAAAAAGTAGATTTTTTTTTAAGCCAATTCTAAGTCAATCCAACCTTTTTCGGGCGTAACACTTTTGATTTTTACCGTCATTTCTTGCCCCAAAACATACTTAATTTTGCCATTTTTTGCATCTCGCATACAGCATTCTTCTTCGTCAAAAATATACTCTGTCGGACCTTCATTGAGCAATCGTATGCTGATTAAACCTTCGGCGTGTGTAGCGTTAAAATCCACAAAAATGCCAAAATCTTTCATGCCCGAAATGACACCTTGCACCACCGTTCCGATTTTATTTTCGTAGTATTTGGCATACATATTTTTGATGGATTTTCGTTCGGCATCCATCGCAACTTGTTCTTGTTCGGAGCAATGAAAGCAGTATTTTTCCAACGTTTTCGTAGTCATTTTCCACGCTTTTTCGTGGCTATGTTGAGTACTATGAAAGAGATATTTTTCCAACAATCGGTGCACCATCATATCGGGATAACGGCGAATAGGGGAGGTAAAATGCGTGTAACTTGCAAATAATAAGCCGTAATGGCCGATGTTTTTGGTGCTGTAACAGGCTTTTGCCATCGTTTTAAGGATAAGTTTTTCGATGATTGCGTGGTCTTCTTTGTCCTTGCAATCCTCAAATAATTGATTGAGATTATGGCAAATAATGTTCTTTTTTTGTGCGGGTTTGAACTTATAGCCGAATTGTTTCACGATTTTTTTCAGACTTTCTTGTCGTTCATCTGTTGGCATTTCGTGGATACGATAAACGAAGGGTAAATGATTTTTTCTGCCTTTATTTTCGATCGTTTCTGCCACCGTTTTGTTCGCCATAAGCATCCATTCTTCCACCAACTGATGTGATGTAGTTGGTTGATTGATAATGATTTCGAGCGGTTCGTTGGTAGGCGAAAGGCGAAACGAGACCTCATTGGTTACAAAATTCAACGCTCCTTTATCTTCACGCTCTTTCCGCCAAATCTGGGCTATGTGGTGGAGTTTTAAGATAGCATCATCTACTTTCGCATTCATTTGGGCGGTTTTATTGAGGATTTCCTGCACCTGCTCGTAATTAAATCGGTAGTCGGAATGAATCACGGTGCGGCAAATTCGATGCTCCTGCACCTGCCCAAAATCATCTACCACAAAGACAACCGACATACATAATCTATCTTGATTGGGCATCAAACTACATACGTCATTGCACAATTTTTCGGGCAACATAGGCACCACTCTGTCCACAAAATACACCGAAGTCCCTCTGCGATAGGCCTCTTTATCAATGCGTGTCTTGGGCTTCACGTAATGCGTAACGTCTGCAATATGCACTCCCACTTCGTATTTTCCGTCTTCTAAAACCCGAAACGATAACGCATCATCAAAATCTTTGGCTTGTGCAGGGTCGATGGTAAAAGTGAGAATTTTACGAAAATCATCACGTTTATTTATTTCTTGTTTTTCAATGTGGGACGAAATCGCTTTTGCTTCTTCTATAACATCGCTTGAAAAATTAGAATGTCTTGTCATAATCAAATTTGGTTTGCTTTATACGAAGGTATAAAAATTGTTTTTTTTGCGAAAGAAAATACGTACCTTTGCGAAAAATAAAAACAAAACAAAATTTTCTTATGTTAATTAATACAAGTCGTACGACAGAGGTTGCATGGCGTTATATGAACGTGAACATGCAGTTCCCTGCAGAGTTAGAAAAATTAAATGAGTTAGCATATAACCTTTGGTGGGTGTGGAATGCTGATGCGTTGGAACTTTTTAGGAATATAGATCGGGAAAATTGGCATGCCCTGAAGTCTAATCCTATTATTTTGCTACATTCTTTGAGTGCCGAACAGATTCAACAACTTGCACAAGACAAGAAATTTATGCAAAAATTGGATAAGGTGTATGCGTCTTTTCGTTCGTATATGGACGTGCCCCACGATGCTTCGAGGCCGTCTATAGCGTATTTTTCGATGGAATATGGTATTGCCAACATTTTGAAGATATATTCGGGTGGTTTGGGCGTTTTGGCAGGTGATTACCTCAAAGAAGCGTCTGATTCGAACGTGGATTTGGTGGCTGTTGGTTTGTTGTATCGTTATGGTTACTTCAAACAGACGTTATCCCCCGAAGGCGAGCAAATTGCCAACGATGAGATACAGAATTTTAACGATTTGCCCATTCGTCAGATGTTTAATGCCGATGGTTCGCCGTTCATTTTAGAGGTGCCTTACCCCAACCGAACGGTGTATGCACAAGTGTGGGCAGTGAGCGTAGGGCGTATAACCCTCTATTTGATGGATACAGATATTGATAAAAACTCCGAGTGGGACCGTGCCATAACGTATCATTTGTATGGTGGTGATTGGGAGAATCGTATCAAACAAGAGGTTCTTTTGGGTATCGGTGGTATGTTATTGCTCAATCAATTAGGCATCAAAAAAGATGTATATCATTGCAACGAGGGTCATGCGGCTTTGATGGGCTTGCAACGAATGGTGGATTTGGTAGAAAAAGAGCATTTGGAGTTCAATGAAGCGTTGGAGGTAGTGCGTTCAAGTGGCTTGTACACTTGCCATACGCCTGTTCCAGCTGGTCACGATTATTTCCAAGAAGATTTGTTCTATAAATATATGTCCTCTTATCCTGCTCGTTTGGGCATCGAATGGCACGATTTGATTGGTATGGGACGCAATAATCCTGAGGATAGCAACGAGAAATTTTCGATGTCGGTTTTTGCGTTGAACACGTGCCAAGAGGCGAATGGCGTTAGTAAATTGCACGGTGCTGTTTCGCAAAAGATGTTTGCACCTGTTTGGAAGGGCTATTTCCCCGAAGAATTGCACGTGGGCTACGTAACCAATGGCGTTCACATGGACACGTGGGCAGCACACGAATGGAAGGAGATTTACGAAGAAAACTTCCCTCACGAGTGGATTTCTGACCTCTCGAACTTGAAGATGTGGGAAAAATATGCTGAGTTGCCCGACCGTTTGATTTGGGATACGCGTATGGCTTTGAAAAAGAAGTTGATTACCTTCTTGCACGAAGCATTTGCCGATTCTTTGCGTACACAATGCGACCCTGCTCGTATTGTCCAAGCGGCTTCACAGATGAGCGAAAAAACGCTGATTATCGGCTTTGCTCGCCGTTTTGCGACCTACAAAAGAGCTCATTTGCTGTTTACCGACCTCAAGCGTTTAGACAAAATCGTTAACGACCCCAAGCACCCTGTGCAGTTCTTGTTTGCTGGAAAGGCTCACCCTGCTGATGGTGGCGGTAAAGGGTTGATTAAACGCATCATTGAAATCAGCCGTATGCCAGAGTTTATGGGCAAAATTATCTTCCTCGAAAACTACGATATGCGTTTGGCAAAACGCCTCGTTTCGGGTGTGGATATTTGGCTCAACACACCGACTCGTCCGTTGGAGGCTTCGGGTACATCGGGTCAAAAAGCCCAAATGAATGGTGTGCTTAACTTCTCGGTCTTGGACGGTTGGTGGTATGAAGGTTATGTAGATGGGGCAGGTTGGGCTATCACCGACAAACGTGTCTACGAAAATCAGGCTCATCAAGACCAATTAGACGCCACCACAATATATAATATGTTGGAAAATCAAATCATTCCGCTTTATTATAACCAAAACCAAGATGGCTATTCGCACGACTGGATTCAGGCAATCAAGAAATCGGTAACCCAAATCACACCTCGTTTTACAACCAAACGAATGATGGACGATTATTACGATAAATTCTATAACAAATTGCGTGACCGTCATAACTTGATGATAGCCAATAACTACGAAAAAACGAAGGAAATAGTGGCTTGGAAGAAGAATATCGCGGCTAATTGGGATTCAATCGAGGTCGTTGAGGTGGATATGCCACAAACGAACATCAAAATGGAAGATGATTTCCCAATTAAAGTCGTTTTGGATACCCATCAGTTGAAAGATACAGGCGTTGGCATCGAAGTGGTGGCTTTCAATTCGAGTCTCATTAGTGGCGAGACGTTGCTCGGGACGCAAGAATTGAAGATGACCAAACAAGTGGGTAGTATTTTGACCTTTGAAACCAACTATTCTTTCGGCCATTCGGGTGGTGTGAAGTTAGGTTTGCGGATGTTCCCTAAACACGAACTACTGCCTCACCGTATGGATTTTGCGTACGTTAAATGGTTGTAAGATGACGCGAGAAAAATTGCTGTTTTACTTCACCGCTTTCATGATTACGTGCTACTTGGTGGCGAATGTGATGGCGGTGAAGGTGATTCATATCTTTGGGGTTAGTATTTTTGATGCAGGCACGATTATTTATCCGCTGACGTACTTGATGGGTAATATCATCACGGAGATTTGGAATTACCAAACGACTCGCCGTGTTGTTTTTACGGCTCTTGGGGCACAGATTATCTTTTGTTCCTTTGCTTTTTTGGGAACCTTGATGCCATATCCGCCCGAGCCCGAATACGAAGGGATTGCGGTGGCTTATAATACACTTTTTACTTTTCAAGGTCGTATTATGTTGGCTTCTATAGTTGGTTTTGCCACAGGCGAGTTGCTCAACGCTTATTCGTTGCAAAAAATCAAAGAGTTCCAAAAACGCAACACCAACTGGCCACAATACCTTTGGATACGTACGATTAGCAGTTCGGCGATGGCGTATGTGATTGATACCACGATTTTTGTTTGTATCGCCTTCACGGGTGTGATGCCCATGAAGGAAGTGATGTCGATGATTGTTATTCAGATAGGTGCAAAAATCCTTTGCGAATTGCTCATCAATACACCGATGGTTTATTTGATTGCCGGACAAATTCGCAAGCATGTTTCTCAATAAATGGCTATAAATCAATTATTTAACAAAATAGCACCGAGTTATGACCGCTTGAATCACATCCTTTCGTTTGGGATGGATTACTCGTGGCGTAATGTCTTGGCACGTTCGCTCAAACCCTGTGAAAAAGTGCTGGATGTGGCGATTGGAACGGGCGATTTAAGTTGGGCGATATTGAAAAAAAAGAAGGCAAAACAGATTACGGGCGTTGATATTTCAACGGAAATGCTTGCGATTGGAAGTAAAAAATACGCTCATTTGCCGATTGATTGGTTGGAGGTTTCGGTGCTGGAGATGCCTTTTGCGGACAATAGTTTTGATGGGGTTGTGTGTGCGTATGGCGTTCGTAACTTTTCGGATTTGAACACGGGTTTGCAAGAGATGTATCGGGTGCTTAAACCAAACGGACAGTTGCGGATTTTGGAGTTTGCAATGCCTCAAAATAAGTTGGTTCGTGGCGTTTATTCGTTGTATTTTTCTCGCCTGATGCCACTTGTTGGAGGTTGGTTGAGTGGCGATAAACAGGCGTATGAGTATCTGTTTGAGAGCGTCAACCGTTTCCTTACTCCCGAACAAATGCAAGAAACTTTACAGCATATTGGCTTCGAAAAAGTAACGTACAAGCCACTTACTGCTGGTGTAACTACACTTTATTATGCTACAAAAAATTAAACTTTGGTGGAACATTATCCGCCCTTACAGTCTTTTTGCTTCGGCATGTCCCGTTTTGGTGGGCTTGTTGGTGGCAAATATAACTTCGTTTATAACGGCGTTTATTACGCTATTTTGTGCCATTTGTTTGCAGGTGCTCAGTAATTTGGTGAACGATTACTACGATTTTGAGCGTGGCACCGACGATGACCGCACAGGCTCGCCTCGCCTTTTGGCAGAAGGGCTTGTTTCGGCAAAACAGATGCTGCATGCCATTTATGTAACCGTTTTTCTGTGTGTCATTTTGGGTGCGTATCTGGTGCTGGTAGGCGGTTGGGTTATCTTGATAGTTGGCGTGTTGGCACTTTTGTTTGCGTGGCTTTATACGGCTACCGACTACTCGTTGGCTTACTTGGGGCTTGGCGATATTTTTGTGTTTTTGTTTTACGGTGTGATTGCGGGTTGCGGAACGGCTTATTTGCAAACGCACGATGTAGATACGCTCTGGCAGGCGTTTTATGCAGGTGGTGTCAATGGGTTGATTTCGATGTGCCTATTGGCTATCAACAATATCCGCGACCGTGAGAATGATGCGAAGTTCAATAAACGCACTTTTGCAGTTCGTTTTGGGCATAAAATGGCTATTTTTGGGATGTTTGTGGTGGTTTTATTGCAACCCATTTTTGCTTATTTGGCTTTTGGTTGGAGTGTTGTCTTGCTGATTTTTATCCCATCGATATTACTATTTATTACGGTTTTTCGTACTACCGAGGCAGGTGTTTACAACCGTTGTATGCTTTGGACGGGTTTTACAAATGTTTTTTATGTTTTATTGGTAGCAATTGAAAAGTTTTGTTTTCTATAAAAAAAATACTATTTTCGTGTAGTGATTTTCCATGATTATTTATGCAATATGATGTTTTTAGTCTTGAGGGTATGTCCCTTGAGGAGTTGAAGAATGTGGCAAGTTCTTTAGGTATTGTTTGTGATGATGAGATGAAAGCGGACGATATTATTTATCGAATCATTGAGTCCCAAACCCCAACGAAAAAAAATCCCCATCGTGTTTCTGCGGATAAGCCCCAAGAAGATGCACCGGTGCGTCGTCGTACCCGTATCTCTGCTGCCAACCGCAAAATTAAACCGATTGAGATGGAATTGCCTTCCGAGTTGGTGCCGACTGAAGTCGCTGTTCCTACACCCGAAAAGAAGGAACGCAAACGGACGACTACAAAAGCCAAAAAAGAACCCGAAAAAGCCACTGAAAAGTCTCAAGAGACGGAGGTTGTACCCGAAAATACGGTTGAAAATACGGTAGAAGCGTCTGTAGAAAGTGAATTACCCGAAAATACACAAGAGCAGGAAGCACAAAAATTGCTCGAAGAAAAACGCAATAAAATCCGCTACGCATTGGGCTCTGCCGTGCATGCTACAGGTACTTTGGAGATTATGTCCGAAGGTTTTGGATTTTTGCGTTCGGCAGACTATAATTATATTTCTTCGCCCGATGATGTGTATGTTTCTGCCCAACAAATCAAACTTTTTGGGCTCAAACCGGGCGATACGGTGGAGTGCTCGTTGCGTCCGTGCCGCGAAAATGACCGCTATTTCCCGATGAATGAAGTCATTTCGGTCAATGGTTTGAGTGTGGAAAAGGCAAAAGAACGGATTTCGTTTGAAAACTTGGTGCCTTTGTTCCCGAATGAAAAATTCAACCTCTGTTCGGGCGTAAAAGATACCATCTCATGCCGAGTGATTGATTTGTTTTGCCCGATTGGTAAGGGTCAGCGTGGCTTGATTGTGGCACAACCCAAGACAGGTAAAACGATGCTCCTCAAACAGATTGCGAACGCTATTTTAGCCAATCATCCTGAGGTTTACATGATGGTTTTGCTCATTGACGAGCGTCCCGAAGAGGTTACGGATATGTCGCGGAGTGTGAATGCCGAAGTGATTGCTTCTACGTTTGACGAACCCGCAGATAATCATGTTAAAGTGGCTACCATAGTTCACGAAAAGGCCAAACGATTGGTGGAAAGTGGACACGATGTGGTGATTCTGTTGGATAGTATAACCCGCTTGGCAAGGGCTTATAACACGGTTACGCCGTCCAGCGGAAAGGTACTGTCGGGTGGTGTGGAAGCTCAGTCGTTGCACAAACCCAAACGTTTCTTTGGTGCAGCACGAAACATTGAAGGTGGTGGCTCATTGACTATTATTGCGACTGCTTTGACGGAAACAGGTAGCAAGATGGATGACCTGATTTTTGAGGAATTCAAAGGTACAGGTAATATGGAGTTGCAACTTGACCGTCGTTTGAGCAATAAACGCGTTTTCCCAGCCATTGACTTGGTGGCTTCTTCTACACGCCGTGATGACTTGTTGCTTTCGCCGAATCTGCTCTCGTATATGTGGGTGATTCGTAAGCAGTTGGCTAATATGAACAATGTGGTGGAGGCGATGGAGAAACTGAAAGAGGTGATGGAACGCACCAAAAATAACGACGAGTTTATCGCCGAAGTAACGGGGTCTTCTCGTTTCTAAACCTTTTTTGCCATGGCGATAGTTATTGTCAACGGTCCGAATCTCAACCTGTTAGATTTGCGGAAAAGTCGTCTATATGGAGGAAAATCGATGGACGATGTGTTGGCAGATTTGCGGGAGCATTTTGACGTTGATATAGACTATTTCCAATCCAATCACGAGGGTGCTTTGATTGATTTTTTACAAAAAATCCATTTGGAAAGCCTAAATGGCAAAGTTTTTGAAGGCATAATTTTGAATGCAGGTGGATATGCTCACACTTCGGTGGCTTTGCGTGATTGTGTAGAGATGCTTGCGGTGCCAGTGGTGGAGGTGCATATAACCGATATTTATTCTCGTGAGGTCTTTCGTCGCGTTTCGTTGCTGAGTGATGTGTGTAAACATAGCATCGTGGGCAAAGGAATAGACGGATACAAACAAGGAATAGAATGGTTGCTCAAACGATAAAAAAAATTCTTATTTTTCTTGCTTTTAGTCCTTTGTTGGTGCGTGCTATGGATATTCCGACTCAATCGCAAAATAATCCTTACATTGACAACCGCTTGTATCATTTTGGCTTTTCGTTGGGTATCAACCTCATGAGTTACCGAATAGACGAAAGTTTAGAACCGATTGATGGCGAGGTGTATTATGCTCGTGTTCAGACCTTATTGCCCGGTTTTTCGGTTGGCTTAGTATCGGATTTGCGTCTTGGTAAATATGTTAGTTTGCGTTTTTTGCCTGCCTTGAATTTCAGCAATCGCACGATAACTTATCGCACGGCATCGGGTAATCCGTTTCCTGCGGACAATCGAGGAAGACGTATTTCGTTGCTGTCTTTGCCACTTGATTTCCCTCTGTTTGTGAAATGGACGGCTGTGCGAGAACAAAATTATCGTCCTTATTTTACGATTGGTGGTGGGTTGACGTATGATGTGTATCGCGATAGGCAGTTGCCCGTTTTGCCCAAACCGTTGGACGGCTTTGTGGGGGTAGGGGCAGGTTGTAATATCTATTTGCCCTGGTTCCGTTTGTGCCCCGAAATACGCTATCAAGTAGGCTTTAATAACGTGATTATGCCCGTAGAAAGGCGTTCGGAACTGCAACAACAACAAGAATTTTACACCCAAGCCATTGCACGAATGTATAACCAAATGCTCGTAATCATTTTTAATTTTGAATAAAGGAAGAATCATATTATCGATTTTATTGTTATGCTTGTTGACCAACTGCCAGCATGATTTGTTTGATACGAAACATGCATTGAGTGTATCGGCAGATACGGTGATTTTTCCGATGATATTCAGCGAAGTGCCGAGTATCACTATGACGATTAAGATACACAATAGGCAAGCGTCTGCAGTTACGATTTCGTCGATTCGTTTGCAAGATGGCACGAATTTTCGCATTAACGTGGACGGCGAGAGTGGCAAATCGAACTTTGAAAACATAACAATAGAAGGCAAGGATAGTTTGTACATTTTTATTCAATTTTTTCAACCCCAAAGCGGTCGTGCTGGCATTTTTGAGAAAGAAGATTATATACAGATTGAAACCCAACATCAGCGTTTGGAAGTCGTTTTACAGGCACTTTCGCAAGACGTAATCATCTTAAAAAAGCAGCAATTTGGTACGTTAGAAATGACGCATCGTATGCCTTATGTGCTGTACGATACGATTATTGTGCACGATTTGTTGTCCATTTCCGAAGGCACCATCGTTTTTATGCACTCAGACGCGACTTTGATAGCCTATGGAGACGTGGAGATTCACGGTTCCACCACCAGTAAGGTGATTTTTTTGCCCGATAGAACCGACTATATCTTCACGGATGTCCCGTATCGCTATGTGGCGGGAATGTGGAATGGTATCTATTTAGTGGACTCACTCACGAATAACCCTCGCACGTATAATATGGATCATGTTGAAATCATTTCGGCACGGTCGGGATTGGTGGTGCAATCCAACAAAACGACTAATCTTTCCCAATTGCAACTCAACAATAGCCGTATTCATAACTGTACTTATTACGGGCTTTACGCTCACAATGTGGATATGACAGTTTATAATTGCTTGGTTTCCAACTGCGGCGTGAATAATGTCTATTTAGACGGTGGCGAGCATAAATTGATTCATACGACTATCGCGGGCTATTACGGCTATCCGTACACGAATTTACGACTTTTTACAAACGTGCTACGGTCATCCAGTTTGTTGATTGATAATAAGATACATAACAAGAAAGCCACACCTAAAACCTACATTTATAATTCTATCGTAGCGAGTGGTTTTTATCCTGCACTTGAGTTCGCAGATAAGAAGATAGTGGCTTCCTACGAGGGCGAATTTAAGAATAATTATTTGTTGTGCGATAAATTTGACCATCCGCAAAGCCAAAATAATGTGTATGGCTCGCTTCAAGATACGATTTTCAAAAACGTTTACTATTTTAGCGAAAATCGCAGGTCTTATTATGATTTTATGTTAAATGAGAAGACTTCAAAAGCGATTGGAATTGGTGATGCAACCTATTCTTTGACCAATACAGATTTTGCTGGAAAAACGCGTTCTACACCTCCCGATGCGGGCTGTTATGAGCATCAAGTATCATTTTAATGCCATATAAACGTTGCCTGGCAAGGCTTTAATAATCCCTTCAATTTCCATTCTGAGTAAAGCGGGCATGATGTCGGCGTAATTCATTTGTGATTCCGACACTAAATTGTTGATATAGATGCCGTCGTCGTTGGAGCGAATGATTTGCAACAGCACTTGTTCTTGTCCGCTCAAATTCAATTCAACATCAAAAATATCGGTCTGTATGCTTGTGGTTGGTTTCTTTTCCCAACCCATTTTATCAATGACATCGTCCGCATTTTCAATCAAATAAGCCTGTTGCTTTTTGATAAGTTGGTTACAACCTGCCGAAAAAGTGTCGCTAACCCTGCCAGGGAAGGCGAACAAGTCCCGATTATAATCCGATGCCGTTTGTGCCGTGATGAGCGAACCGCCTTTTTCCTTCGATTCCACAACCACCACCGCATCGGCTAAACCAGCAATGATTCGATTGCGGAAAATGAAGTTGTGCCTGTCAGGTTTCACGCCCGAAAGATACTCCGAAATAACTCCACCTTGTGTCAATGCCTTCACCACCACATCGCGATGCAAGGATGGATAAATCGTGTCCAAGCCGTGTCCCAGAACGATATAAGTCGGGATGTTGGCTTCTAAGGCTGCTCGATGGGCTGTTATATCGATTCCGTAAGCCAACCCACTGATGATGACAAGGTCGTTCACTTTTTGGGCTAAATCCAAAATAAACTGCCGACAAAGTTCCTTTCCACGCTCTGTGGGAGTACGTGTGCCGACAATCGCAACACATTTGCCGTGCTGAAAATCAAAGGTACCTCGTGTAAAAAGCAAAATGGGGTTATCAATGCAATTCACCAGCCGATACGGATAACTTTCTTCCTTGAAATAATGCACGTCTATCTTGTGCTGTTCGATAAATTGCAGTTCCGTTTGGGCTTTTTGCAACGCCTCTTCGGAAAAATGTTCGCTATGTTTTTTGAAAAAATCGGTCGCACTACCATACTGCTCCAACAACGTATGCACTTTTCGCGTTGCATTACGGTGCTGATGCGACAAGGCTAACAAATACTTTAATTCTTCGGAGTTTATATCCATCAAATTGGCTTATAACTTACTTCCGTAGCAAAGATCTCCCGCATCACCCAAGCCTGGCACGATGTATTTTTTCTCGTTGAGGATTGGGTCAACTGCTCCGCACCAAAGTGTGATGTTCTTGGGAAGATTCTTTTTCAAATACCGAATGCCTGCCTGAGACGCAATCACACTCGCAATATGCACATCGCTCGGCATTCCACGCTCCAAAATGGCTTTGTAGGCCACTTCCAACGACATTCCCGTTGCCAACATCGGGTCAACGATGATAAGCGTTTTGCCTTCTACAGACGGTGCAGCTAAATACTCGGTTACGATTTGAATCTCTTGGTTGCCGTTTTTGTTGCGTCCATACTGCCGATAAGCACTGATAAAGACATTCTCGGCTTCGTCAAAAAAGCGTAAAAAACCGTGATGGAAAGGGATAGCAGCCCGTAAAATAGCCGCTAAAACGATTTTATTTTGTATTTGTGGAATCGTCATCGCTTCAAAGGGCGTGTTGATTGTTTCGTCCTTGTACGTCAAAGTTTTGCTAATTTCGTATGCCATAACTTGGCCAATACGTTCGATATTATGCCGAAAACGCATCTTGTCGTTTTGAATATCAACGCTACGAATTTGCTTCAAAAAATCGTTCAAAATGGAATTATGCTCCGAGAGATTGATTACTTTCATAATAGATATTTTTTGCAAAGTTAAATAGTTTTTTCTATTTTTGCAAAGTTTTTGTGCGGTGAGCAAAGCAATGGATAAGTCGCATACAACGTTTGTATATAGTCAACAAATAATTGATTTTGTTACAATTGGAGCACAATTTTGTTTGTTTTTGGAGCGTTTTTCGGAGTACGATAAAAACAGTTTTCCAAAGATGTTGTTGAGTTTGTGTGCACGATTGTATGCTTGCAGTTGTACGCTTCCGCTCACAGAACCAGTGTTGGAGGGCGAATCACAGCGATTTGTAAGTGAAGAGGAATACGATTACGTTCGCTCGGGTGTGGCACAGATTTTGGGGAATGATGATGCTTATATTGATGTTTTTGTGGAAGATATGCGTTATTCAGACGTACCCATCACGGCATATATCTCCGAAAATATGGCAGATGTATACCAAGAATTGAAAAATATGTTGATGAATTATCAAACCGAGGTGGAAGAGGTGATGAATGACGCTTTGTACGAGTGTATGGAGGCTTACAAAGAGCATTGGGGACAGAAATTGTTGAACGGTATGCGTGCCCTGCACGTTATAGATATGCAAAAATAAAAGAATATGAAAATAGTTGTTAAAAGTATCGTTTTTATGGCTTTCTTTGCCTTGTTTACTACGGCATTGAATGCACAAACAGCAGTACCACGTGACTCCGTGGAAGTGTTAAGTGAGGAAGAATTGCAAAGATTACTTGAGGAACCTGATAGTGTTCCACAAGTTGCTCCTACACCCGAACCAACTCCTCAACCTTCCCCTGACGAAGATTATTTCCCAGAGCCTGCATACGACCCAGATTTGGATGAAATTCACGATTTAGAGCCTGACTATGTAGAGGATACGGTGAAAGTGATTGACGAAGACGAAGAATTAGTCATCCCCGATGTGTATATCGAAGAACTTGATTTTATTTGGGATATAGATACGGTGGTGGAAGAAGCGACTTATGTTGAAGATATCAAGTTTGATGCGGTTATTCCGTTCCCATTCCTTGTGAATGATGGTGGAAAAGAAGTTTATTTTTCCAGAGGCAATTTGCAGTATCAAGGTTCTACGCAAACGTGGCGTTTTGCCCGCAAACAGTATGAATATGTTGGAGGTAATGGCTTAGGTAATGTCAAAAAAGATGATGGCTCGGCTTCCTCAAATAATGAGGTATCACGAGTATATAAAGGCTGGATTGACTTATTTGGATTTGGAACGAGCGGTTGGAATAGCGGTGCGAAATGCTATCAACCTTATTCAAACGAAATCCCAGACATCCACTATAAAGTAGGAAAAAGTTTTGATAATGATTTGACCGAAAAATATGAGAATGCCGATTGGGGAATCTATAACATCATTGATGGCTATTCGTCGGGACAATGGTATACGCTTACGGCAGACGAGTGGAAATATGTTGTAAAAGAGCGTCCCAATGCGGATAAGTTATGTGGTTTTGGCACGATTGAAGGCGTGAAAGGGTTCATCTTGTTGCCCGATGCATGGGATTTAGAGACCGTGTATTATCCTGTGGTAAAAGGTGAGGATGATGAAGATGAATCAACTGAAGAAGAGGAAGAAACTGCCAAAGAGGAAGAGCCCGAAGAAAAGACAGAAGAGAATACAGCAGAACAGACACCTGAAAACGCACAAGCAGACCTTTCAGCGGCTCCACAAGATAGTTTGGCTGCTGTGCCTGCAACGCCAGTCGATCCCAAGGCAGGTAAGTTCATTGCTGGTAAATTAACCACCTACAAAGACAATGTATATACCGAAACTACGTGGGCTGAGATGGAAAGTCAGGGTGCTGTGTTCTTGCCCGCTGGCGGAAATAGACGCGGAATAGGCACAAAGTATGTCAACCAAGTTGGATTTTACTATTCATCGTCCATTTCATCCGAGATACCTGCACAAGCATACGTATTCTTCTTTACAGGCTCACGTGCCACAGGTATGGCAGAGCCGAAACATAGTTTAGAGCGTAACGAGGGGTGCAATGTGCGGTTGGTGCAATTTGTAACAGACGAGAATAGGCGATGAACGATTTTTTGAAATTTGCCAACAGCGAATGTAATTTGAATAGCATGCACGTTGAAAAAACGATGCGTGCTTCGTATATCTCGCCTTCTATCTTGGAGGAAAGGCAGTTGAATGTAACCCAGATGGACGTTTTCTCGCGTCTGATGATGGATCGTATCATCTTTTTGGGAACGGAAATAACCGATTACACCGCTAACGTGATTCAAGCCCAACTGCTTTACTTGGACTCGGTGGACTCCGAAAAAGATATTTTTATCTACCTCAACACGCCTGGAGGTAGTGTTTATGCGGGTTTAGGGATATACGATACGATGCAATTTATTTCCTCCAAAGTATCGACGATTTGTACGGGTATGGCGGCTTCTATGGGGGCGATTATCTTGGTGGCTGGTGAAAAAAAGATGCGTGCAGCCTTGCCTCATTCGCGAATCATGATTCATCAACCGCTTGGTGGCATTCAAGGGCAAGCAAGCGACATTGAAATCACGGCACGGGAGATTTTGAAGTTAAAAGATGAGTTATACCAAATCATTTCATCGCACTGCGGACAATCGGTGGAAAAAATCCAGCACGATGCCGACCGCGATTATTGGATGACGGCTTCGGAGGCTTTGGCGTACGGAATGATAGATAAGGTGTATCAAAAGAAATAATTTATGGCAAGTAAAACGAGACCTGTATGTTCTTTTTGTGGCATCGTTAGCGAAGGATTGTTCGAAGGGCGTAACGGAGCCTATATCTGTCCAGGATGTATTGAATACGGGCATCAGTTGGTGCAAGAGGTTATCGAGAAGCCAAGAATAAACGACTTTCAGTTAACCGAAATCCCTAAACCATCGTCTATCAAAGCGTTTTTAGACGATTATGTTATTGGACAAGATAGTGCCAAAAAACATCTCGCCGTGGCGGTTTATAACCACTACAAACGTATTTTGAATGACGATGTTAAGCCCACGGACGATAATGCGGTCGAAATCGAAAAAAGCAACATCATTTTGGTAGGTTCGACGGGTACGGGCAAGACGCTGTTGGCCAAGACGATTGCCAAGATGTTGGAAGTACCCTTTACGATTGTAGATGCGACTGTCTTGACGCAAGCGGGTTATGTGGGTGAGGATGTGGAAAGTATCCTTTCGCGTTTGTTGCAAGAAGCCGACTACAACGTTGCCAAAGCCGAAAAAGGTATCGTTTTTATTGACGAAATCGATAAAATTGCCCGCAAAGGCGATAATGCGTCCATCACGCGTGATGTGAGTGGGGAAGGCGTGCAGCAGGCTTTGCTGAAACTGTTGGAAGGTAGTGTGGTTAATGTGCCACCACAAGGTGGACGCAAGCACCCCGAACAAGAGTTTATCAAAGTCAACACGCAAGATATTTTGTTCATCTGTGGTGGGGCTTTTGATGGCATTGAAGCCAAAATCGCACAACGAATGAACACGCAAGTGATTGGGTTTAGTTCGGCAGAAAAAAAGGAGAAAGTGGATAAAACCAACCTGTTACAATATATCGCTCCCCAAGACCTCAAAGCATACGGTTTAATCCCAGAAATAGTGGGTCGATTGCCGATTGTAACCTTCCTCAATCCGTTGGGCAAAACGGCGTTGCGTTCCATTCTTACCGAACCCAAAAATGCGATTATCAAGCAGTATCAGCAACTGTTGCGGCTTGATGGCATTGAGTTAACGTTTGACGAACAAGCCCTTGATTTTATCGTAAGTAAAGCCATCGAATACAAGTTAGGTGCTCGTGGTTTGCGAGGCATCGTGGAGGCGATTATGACGGATTATATGTACTCGTTGCCCGATACGAAGATTCGCAAATTTCGCGTAACCAAAGAAGTGGCGGAATTGCAACTTAATAATTCGCAACTGACGCAGTTACGTTTGGCACAAGCATAGGCGATGAAACGAATCGGAATCATTGGTCCCGAGAGTTGCGGTAAAACGACTTTGGCAGAGCATTTGGCGAAAAAATATCAAGGTGTTTTTATCCCTGAATACGCACGAATTTATTTGGAAGAAAGGCAAACGACGCTTTACTCTTTGGAAGATGTATTGGCTATTGCAGAGCGTCAAAAAGAGGAGTTATTGCATCCCGAAAAGTTGTTTCCAACCCAAAGCCGTGATCCGATTTATTTTTACGATACCGAACTGATTATCACGAAGGTTTGGTTGTTGCATAAGTACCATTTTTGTCCCGAATGGATAGATGAATTATTGCGGTCTTGCCCGATGGATTTGTATTTGATTTGTTCGCCCGATATCCCTTGTGCATACGACCCTTTGCGTGAAAATCTGGATAAGCGTTCTTTTTTCTTTGATTGGTATGTTAAGGAGGTGGAAAATTTAGCGGTTCCTTATCGTATCATAACGGGCAATAGAGGCGATTTTATGCTATAATCTACTTCTAAACGTGTGCGAAAAACCGATACTCACTAACTCTTTGAACTGAATCTTCGCCCTTCCTCCATCGGTATAAATAATCGTGTTATCATAGCGAGGATGGGCAATAATACGAGCCGAAAGATAATGATTGATAAAAATGTCAAGCGTTATTTCCCAATCAATTTCCACTTGGCGATAGTTGGAATAAAAATTAAAAGCGTTGGTCATCGCAAAGACGTAATGCGGCTGCCACAGCCAATCTATTTTGAGCGAACTACCAACGTCATTAAGCATTTTCTCGCCCTCATGGATACCGTAATCGGTTACTGTAATTTTGTCGGGATTGGAGTAAGTTGCATAAATCATTTTATACGTTATGGGCAAGAAGACAACACTCAGGCCTTTCACGGGTTTGAGATCCACACCAAGCGACAAATTAAAACGAACAGGCGTTAAAAAAGTTGATTTATAGCGAGTTGTGTTAAGCTCCCACGTGCGGAAAAAAGGCGTTTGAAAATCCAATAAAATGGTAATATTCATAGTTTTGAATACTTTGTGTCCCAATTTGGATGATATTTTGAGTACATCTTCACTGGTGTTTATTGTTCGCAACGTGTCGCCGCTCACCGTACTCAAACCTGTACGCCAATCTAAGATATTTTCCCATGTCAAGAGTCTGCCAATATAGAGCAACTTCCCTTTGACAGTCCCTAATAAATTGATGTTGGAATTACCACCTTGATACCAATTTTTTGAGATGTAATTTTGTGATGTTTGGAAGGATAAATTCAATTCGCGTATCCAATAATGTGATTTTTTTGCCATTTGCTTGAGTTGCTGGTCTTTGGCTGACTCAATTTTAGTGATATCAAATTGTTTGACATTTACTTGGTCGATGTTTATGTTGATAGAGTTATTGGAACTTACTTGTTCGATGGTATCCATCACGTCCACGTACAGGTCGGCACAATGGGTTGTGATGTAACGGCGAGCGTTGTTGCGAAAGTCAATCAGGGTGTATTGTTGCCATTTTTTGATGGTATCTTTTAAGGAAAGGATTGGGGGTGGAATGTAAATCATCGGCATTGCCAGCGGAGAAGTAGGGTAGATTGTGTCGGATAAAGGTTGCAAAATGGGATCTTTTTTGCGATTTTTTTTGACCAATTCCAGCAACAAATCATCCACTTGAACGGCTTTTTGTGCATCGTGCAGTTTGGTCGTATCACCTTTACTTTGGGGCATAGGAGCGGTCATACGAGCCGACTTTTTCCAACTCAATTTTTCTTCGGTATCTTGCAAAGGTGTATCGGCACTTATTATGTCAAGTGCAACCAACGAAAAGACGATTGCAAGAATACTTTTTTTCATTTTCTAAGGTAGTTTCGGTCGTATAAATGCTCTGATGATGGAATAAATTCCCCACAAAATAAACGGAATACTGAGTATTTGACCCATATTCAACGCCATACCTTCTTCAAACGCCTCTTGGTTATTTTTGATAAATTCCAACACGAAACGCGTCAAAAAGATGATAATCAAAAACACACCGTAAATCAGCCCCGGACGCTTGTAACATTTCCCTTTCCAATACATCAGCCACGTTACCGCAAACGCCACCATACAGTAAATCATTTCGTAGATTTGCGTTGGATGGCAGGGCACGGTTTGTCCATCTCGCACAAAAATAAAGCCCCACGGCAAATCGGTCGGCTCGCCGTAAATCTCACTATTCATTAGGTTGCCCAACCGTATCAAAGTCGCTGTAATACACACCCCAACGACCAATTTGTCCATAATCCAATAGTAGTCGGAATGGAACTTTGGTTGCTTGGAGAAATGTTTTTTATTGAGCAGCAAAGTCGCTGTAATGAGTCCAAAAGCACCCCCGTGCGAGGATAAGCCACCTTCCCAAATCTTGAGCATCATCAGAGGGTGTTCGATATAAGGGTTACGATAGTTGATGTTCCAACCAAAAATCTGTACGGGTTCATGCGAGATGCCCAATCGATTGCAAATCCACTCGGTTTGTGCAAGGCTTACATCATACCACTCGTAAAATAAGCAATGCCCCACTCGTGCTCCAATAATCACGCCCGTTACCATCCATACAAAGACTTTTTCCGCCCAATCGTCTGGACAATTTTCGTTTTTGTACAACTTAACTTGTATAAGATAGCAAAGGTAAATACCAATTGCCCACAATAAGCTGTACCAACGTATGCCACCATTTCCAAAATGGATGATGATGGGGTCAACGTCCCAAGTGATGAAATCAAAAACCATGTTTAATGTTCATTTCGTCCGTGACAATGTTTGTATTTCTTTCCACTTCCGCATGGGCACGGGTCATTTGGACGCGGCTTTTTATCTACTCGAATCGGTTCTTGCCGTCTTTCTCGCGTATCTTGTCGGGCAGCATTTCCCATCGCCGATTGGTGTGCCACTTCGTCTTTTTGGGTGCGATAATGGCTGTAATTGCTTCGCTGTTCGGCTTGGGATTGCTGGATATTGTTGGGGTCTTGTGTGTAGATTTGTCCTCGCAACAGGATAGCAATGGCTTTGCGGTTGTAATCATTGAGCATCTGAACGAAGATGCCGTGCGACTCAATTTTGTAAATCACCAATGGGTCTTTTTGCTCGTAGGAAGCGTTTTGCACGTTTTGCCGAAGGTCGTCCAACTCACGCAAGTGTTCCTTCCAAGCATTATCAATGACGTGCAACAAAATCCGCTTCTCGAAGTCGGTTACAATCGACTTTCCTTCACTTTCGTAGGCATTTTTGAGGTTGCACGAGATGTTGTACACTTTTCTGCCGTCCGTGATAGGCACACCGATATTTTCGTAACGACTGCCTTCGCGTTCGTACACTTGTTTCACGACGGGGTAGGCTATTTTTGCCAAGTTTTCCATCTTACGTTTGAAGGTATCAATGGCGTGTTTAGCAACTTGCTCGGCGATGTCCTCGCGTTTGGATTTTCGGAAATCATCTTCCGCAAAAGGCACTTCAATAGCGAACGTCTGCATGACCTCGTATTGCAGTTGCTCAAAGTCGTTGTTGGCGTAACTATTTTCGACTATGTTGTATGCTGTGTCGTAAATCATATTGGTGATGTCCACGCCGATTCGCTCTCCCATCAAGGCATGATGACGTTTGGCATAGATGACATTCCGTTGTCCGTTCATCACATCATCGTACTCTATCAAGCGTTTACGGATACCGAAGTTGTTCTCTTCCACCTTCTTTTGAGCCCTTTCGATGGAACTTGAAATCATCTTATGTTCAATCATTTCGCCTTCTTGGAAGCCCATTCTATCCATGATGTTGGAGATTTTTTCGCTACCAAACAGACGCATCAAATCATCTTCCAAACTCACGAAGAAGACACTACTACCTGGGTCGCCTTGTCGGCCAGCACGTCCTCGCAACTGCCTATCAACCCGTCGGCTCTCGTGGCGTTCGGTACCCACAATCGCCAAACCACCTGCTGCACGCACTTCGGGAGTCAGTTTAATATCCGTTCCACGACCAGCCATATTGGTTGCAATCGTTACCACGCCTGTACGTCCTGCCTCAGCCACAATTTCGGCTTCTCGCTGGTGTAACTTGGCGTTCAAGACGTTGTGTTTAATTTTCCGCAACGAAAGCATACGGCTCAGCAATTCGCTTATCTCCACCGAAGTCGTACCCACCAAAACAGGTCTTCCTTGCTCCACCAAAGCCACTATCTCGTCAATAACGGCACTATATTTTTCGCGTTTGGTGCGGTAGATACGGTCGTTTAAGTCGGTGCGAATCACGGGTTTATTGGTCGGGATAACCATCACATCTAATTTGTAAATGTTCCAAAACTCGCCCGCTTCGGTCTCAGCCGTACCCGTCATACCACTCAGTTTAGAGTACATTCGGAAGAAGTTTTGCAAGGTGATGGTGGCGAATGTTTGCGTGGCAGCCTCCACTTTGACGTTTTCTTTGGCTTCTACGGCTTGGTGCAAGCCATCGCTCCATCGTCTGCCTTCCATCACACGCCCCGTTTGCTCATCAACGATTTTGACTTCGTTATTGTCGATGATATAATCCACATCTTTTTCAAAAAGCGTGTAGGCTTTGAGGAGTTGGTGGACGGTGTGAACACGCTCGGATTTGATGGAATAATTGGTCATTATTTCGTCTTTTTTCTGCTGTTTTTCTTGGGCAGAAAGGGTCGTATTTTCCTCCAACTCGGCTATTTCAGACCCTACGTCAGGCAAAACGAAGAATTGCGTGTCTTCCATGTTGCCCGTGAGGGTGTCGATACCTTTGTCGGTGAGGTCGATGGTTTTATTTTTTTCGTCAATCACAAAGTAGAGTTCGTCCGTGGCGATGTGCATATTTTTCTCGTTTTCTTGCATATAAAACTCCTCTGTTTTCTGCATTCGCACCTTGATTCCTGGCTCGGAGAGGTACTTGATGAGGGCTTTGTTTTTGGGCATACCTTTGTAGGAGCGGAAAAGTGCCAATTCGCCCGCTTCTTTCTCGGCTTTATCCTCCGAAGCCATCTTTTGCTTGGCTTCTACCAAGAACTTATTCGTCAGGGTATTTTGGGCTTTCACCAAGGTCTCAACGCGTTGTTTGTACTCGTCGAACATCTGCGTCTCGCCTTTGGCAACAGGTCCCGAGATAATCAACGGCGTCCGAGCATCGTCAATCAAGACCGAGTCAACCTCGTCCACAATCGCAAAATTATGCCCTCTTTGCACCAAATCCAACGGACTAATCGCCATGTTATCACGCAAATAGTCAAAACCGAACTCGTTGTTTGTTCCGAAAGTGATGTCGCACGCGTAGGCTTGACGGCGTTCGTCCGAGTTGGGTTCGTACTTGTCAATACAATCCACGCTCAAGCCATGGAACATATAAATCGGTCCCATCCACTCGGCATCACGTTTCGCCAAATAATCGTTGACGGTTACGACGTGAACGCCCTCGTGCGTTAAGGCATTGAGGAAAACGGGCAAGGTTGCCACGAGGGTCTTTCCTTCACCAGTCGCCATCTCGGCAATCTTTCCTTGATGCAACACGACTCCACCGATAAGTTGCACATCATAATGCACCATATCCCACGTGATTTCGTTTCCACCTGCCATCCAATGATTGTAATAAATGGCTTTATCTCCTTGAATTTCAATAAAATCTTTGCCTTTTGCCGCTAATTCCTTATCCATTTCGGTCGCCGTTACGGTGATGGTTTCGTTTTGGGCAAAGCGGCGGGCAGTGGATTTAACGATGGCAAAGGTCTGTGGCAAAACCTCCAATAAAATCTTTTTATACCTCTCTTTGATTTCTTTTTCTAGTGCATCAACCTCGTTATAAACAGCCTCACGCTTATCAATTTCCAAGTTAGGTATGTTGTTTTTCAGTTCTTGGATTTTGTTTTTTTGTTCCTTGACATAGTCGTTGATTTGCTGCATAATAGCCTGCGATTTAGCACGCAATTCGTCATCACTTAACTTGTCAATATGTTCGTATTCACTGTTGATTTTCTGCACGTAAGGCATCACTTCGTGCATATCTCGCTGTGATTTATTACCAAATACTTTGCTTATTACATCAATAAATCCCATAATGTTTTATTTTTGATTTTCTACAATCCTCACGCCTAATTCTTCCAACTGAATATCGTCTACCGTACTTGGTGCACCCAACATAACATCTTTTCCTTGATTATTTTTTGGGAAAGCGATGCAATCACGGATACTATCCAAGCCCGCAAAGATAGACACAAGCCTGTCCATTCCGAATGCTATACCGCCGTGAGGAGGAGCTCCATATTTGAAAGCATTCATCAAGAAACCGAATTTTTTGTTGGCTTGTTCGGGCGTAAAACCAAGTATTTCAAAGGTTTTTTCTTGCAGTTGGGCATCGTGTATTCTGATAGAGCCACCACCAACTTCATTACCGTTGATAACCATATCGTATGCATTAGCTCGCACGATTGCGGGGTCCGTATCCATCAGTCCAATGTCTTCTTTTTTGGGTGAAGTGAATGGATGGTGCATTGCCATGAAGCGATTTTCCTCTTCCGACCACTCGTACATCGGGAAATCAACCACCCACAAGCATGCAAATTCATCGGGCTTGCGTAAGCCTTCTTGGCGTGCCACTTCCAAACGCAACTCGCTCAACTGTTTACGACATTTCATCGCGTCATCGCCACAAATAATCAGTACCAAATCGCCTTGTTTGGCTTGCATTGTTTGCACAACTTTTTGCAAGGTATCGGCACTATAATATTTATCAAGACTTGACTTAATTTCATCTTCTATTTTGATATGAATCAATCCTTTAGCACCCACTTGTGGACGTTTTACAAACTCGGTTAATTCGTCCAATTGCTTGCGAGAATATTTTGTACCGCCTTCAACGCAAATTGCACCAATAT
>JAEEGL013248375.1_pt1 | contig 28812 bp, 28 predicted proteins | sample 9134231 | NCBI WGS metagenome assembly JAEEGL01 (sample SAMN16246548, study PRJNA631951) | gut metagenome | biome: gut microbiome; feature: rumen; material: fiber-attached | host: Bos | place: Iran: Karaj | collected 2018-10 | reverse complement strand
TTTTATCTTCATACCCTTCCATTCCATGGAAAAATATTAAAGGAATGCGTGATATTATCGCCCATCATTATTTTGATATCGATGCTGACCAAATCTTATGGATAGTAAAAAACGAAATATCCCCATTAAAGAAGGCTATTTTGTATTTTTGCGAAGAACTAAATAAAGAATATTAAGACCTCACCATACATGTGCCAGGATAAAGAGGAGTGGTATCAGCCCTTACACTGTCATCAACCCCACAAATTCGAGGGGTTTATATTTTAAGTATTGTCCATATTCCTATATAAAAACTGGGCCAGATCGCTATCCGGCCCAGAAGAGAGAAATCCTTTTACTACTAATCATTTATATAACCTATGAGAAAAAATCTAACCAAAACGTGTATATGTTTAACCTAACCTAAATATTATTAATCTAATGAACAAGCTAATCCGGTGTTGTTGATGTGCTGTGGGTGATCTTCACCCGTATTATTGCATCTTCTGACTTACCTGTGGGTAAACAGGGCTGATGAACATCAAGAACTTGACGGTGCTCTTAAGAGCGTTCTTTACTGCCTTCATTACTTTCTCTGCCTGTGCCGCGCTGTTGAACTGTGCAACTGTCATCGGCGATAATTCCATTGCCTTCATAATCGTATCTTTTTATTTGTTATTACTCTTGTTAATTTGTTTCTTTTAACTCCGACAGATTCACCGTCTTTGTTATTTCTGAAGCAAAGATATCGCTGATTTCTCACGTGACAATGATTTTTCGTGAATTCCTTCATCTGTTGTATGGACAGGAAAAAGGATTATGGACATATCGCGGAAAGTGAGCGGAAAAGTGTCTAAAGGAGGTAAATATACAATAAAAAAATACGCTACGACCCTCAACGAGCTGTAGCGTAAACTATGTTTAACTAAAAATCCTTTTTCGAATTAAATGGTGGCCTCACGGTAACCATTGTCATCCTTTCAAACAATCATGAAAACTTACCTTAATTAATAACTAAAAACCTAAAACTAATATTACTAACCTAAACAATCTATTAACCTTTTGACGATGCAAAGGTAATACGATTTGGGGAATGTCGCAATAGTTGTGCCCCGATTAATCATAAAAAATATCCTTTTCTTGACTTAAATCAACGACTGTGTGCGTTAACAACGACTGTTTCGGCATAAAATTCGATTTTTTAATGGATAGAGTATTAAATGGGGTTAGATCTGCGAAGCGTTATAGTTTACGGTTGTTTTGCCATCTTCTCGTCCCCTCTCCCATCCTCTCCCCATAGGCATGGGGCGAGGTGTTCGACCTTTAACGCCAGTAGAAAGTGAAGAATGAAGAATGAAGAGTGAAGAGTGAAGAATTTTGTGAGTATAGGCGGACATACATCAAGTAAGTCCCTACGATGAACATCATTTTGACATGCCACCCCTACATGTTTTCCGTTTGAGATTGGATACTGTCTATTGTTTATTGGTTATTGGTTATTGGTTATTGTCTTTTGTCAGCAACACCACGGCGTAGGCACTGATGCCCTCTTCACGTCCAGTGAAACCTAAGTTTTCGGTAGTAGTGGCTTTAATGGAGATGTTATCCTCATCGGTGTTGATAATCTCTGCCAGACATTTCTTGATGGCAGGTACATGAGGATTAAGTTTGGGGCGCTCAGCACAGACTGTTGCATCAAGATTTCCGAAGGAATACCCTTTCGACTGTATCAGTTCCATGGTTTTCTTCAGGATAACCTTACTGTCCATATTCAGTGTCTCGTTAGAGGTATCTGGAAAATGGTAGCCGATATCACGCATATTGGCAGCGCCCAACAGGGCATCACAGATAGCATGGATCAGGACATCGGCATCGCTATGTCCTAAGAGTCCGAGTGAGTGGTCGATCTTGATACCACCCAACCATAATTCACGTCCTTCTACGAGTCGGTGAACATCATATCCAAAACCTATACGATACATAAAAAGTGAAGAGTTAAGAGTGAAGAGTGAAGAATTTTGCGAGTAAGCGAGTGCAGAGCTAAGTTTACTTGGGTTATGCCAAGCGTGAGCAAAATCGCCGAAGGCAATTATAATTTATCTTCTTCCGAAGAGGTCCTTGATACCATCCATATCGAATGCCAGGGTAAAGCGGAGAGTCTGGTCGAGCGGATTACTCTTAGCCGTGGCGATAACATAACCCACATCCAAGGAGAACACATTCATGCGGAAGCCGGCACCTAAGGTGAAGTACTTCAGATTACCTTTATTCTCACTCTCATGATGATAACCGGCACGGAGAGAGAACTGGTCGTGATAGACATACTCAGCACCTACACTCCAGTTGATCTCCTGCAACTCCTCCTTAGCACCGCCGGGAGCATCCGAGAAGCTCTTGAAGATACCGGAGATAGAACTGATATTGTAGTAATGGTCCTCCGCATACGCTTCGGAATACTCCCCATTCTCATCCATCGGATAAGTAGGCACCAGCAGTTTGTTAGCATCGGCACTGATAGAGAAACGGTTGTATTCATCAACAGGCACCATCAGGGAAGCACCCAGACGAAGATTCGTCGGAATAAACTCACTATGGTCATCCCCACCGAAATTGATCTTACTACCGATATTACTGATGTTCATACCCAAGCCCAGTTGGCACTCCCTGCTACCCAACATGATATAATCATTGTAATAACACGACAGGTCGGCTGCAAAGGCACTACCAGGAGAGGTATCGTCGGTATAGTCGTAAGTAAGATCGGAATAGATCCAGCGTAAACCAGCACCTAAAGAGAATTTCTCACTCAGCATCAGAGAGTAGGCCACATCTATTGACATCTCATAAGGATTGATGGTCATGGCGTCATCGGAATAATCCGTCAGCACCTCACCGAGAGAGAAATAACGCAGAGAACCGGAGACAGCGCTATAGTCACCGATACGGTAATAACCTGCCAGATAAGCCAGGTCGATATCATTGACGATCTGTCTTAACCACGGTGTGTAGTTGAGTGACACCCCCGCCCTACTGATGGTAAAAGGGTACTTGGCCGGATTCCAATACTGTGAGTTTACATCCGGATCGGTAGCTGCACCCACATCACCCATTCCCGCAGCCCTTGCGTCGGGAGCAATGGTCTGCGACGTTACTGAGGTATAGATGGGATTGAACATATTCTTCTTGTCCTGTGCCTTCACGGATAAGACACAAAACAGCAAGAGCAATGTTCCTATGTAATATCTTCTTTTCATACGTTATAAATAACTCTATATCTTTCTTTTTATTGTCTTTCAGATGATTTTACCCACCCACCACGATGAGTTTCTTTGATTTAGACACTTTCTTACTGCCATCGCTGCTGATATGCACCCGATAGAGATACACACCCGTCTGCAGCCGCTGTCCGTTGTCAAGACTCAGGTTCCAGCTGACGGTATAGGCGCCGGAGGTAGGTACGGCATTCTCTTTATGTTTCCACAACTGTCGTCCACTCACGTCGAACACCTCTATCTCCACATCCATATCACTGCCTGTACGGTCATGGTTGATGATAAAGGTTGTACTGCCTTTCGCCGGATTGTCTGATAATCCGACACTGAAGAAATCTGGTTCCAGTCCTTTCACCACCGTAAATGCCAGTTCTGTCGTTGACGAATTATTCAGGATGTCCCATGCACGGAACTTCAGTTTATGTGGTCCCGGTTCAAGGGCTGGTATATTATAATAGGTAGAACCGCTGGTATACGAACCGAAGTCGTACACGAAGTTATCATTGAGGTTATACGTCTTTGCCATCTCACCATCGATGATCAGTTCCAGATCATGCCCGATACCATTGCCTGTGGTATTCAGTCCATCCTCGTCGGATATCACCGCCACGAAATACGGAGTGGTGTTCACCGTACCGCCATTGATGAACTGCGGTGAGTTCAGGTAGCAATATACCGACGGTCCGATAGAGTCGTTGCGGCTGATATCCGAGCCACCGATAATCATCCGTTCATTAACACCGTTAGCCATCAACGTCTTTGAGTTATCTACGGCATACAGGTTGATTTGTCCGGCATCATCACTGTAGTTGATATCTTTCGGAACGGCGAACGAGAAAGTAAAACGTCCTGCCTGGACACTATCCTGACCGTTGAAGAGGATCTTCGTACGGTCGTTATAGACGAAAGCCTCATCAGCTCCATCGGAGGTGGTATCATTCAACTTGCAGACGATTGTCTCTTCTGAGTCACGTACCACGGCTGTTATCACACCGTTGAATGAAGCATCCAACTGTCTGTCTTTCTCAATGTGACCATATACTCGTACAGTCTGTCCCGCTTTGATGCTTACCGACTCCGTCCCGCTGACTACTACACCATTGATACTATCGACCACCGCCTGCTGTGTAGGAATCTTCAACACCAATGCCGGGTCACCTAAGAGTGAGTACTGCAGTTTGTTGATGGTCAGATCCACTCCGTCGGGATTTGTCACCTTCACACCATTGATGGTGATATTACTCGACAGAAGATTATTCTTCGCGATACGTTGTGCCTCACCAATAGAGACATATTTTCCTTCCTGCGGCGTAAATAAAGCCCTCAGGTACGACAGGTTGATGGCACGGTTACGATCGACATATACCGTGCGCGTTGTCCCGAAGAAAGCCACTGCCCCACCCTTACTGTTCAGCAACGCATATTCCCCGATATTGTCTGTCTGTCCGTCGAAAGGCGCGATATCACACGAAGCTGTTATCCACAGTGGATAACTGTCGTTTACGAACTCCTTGAAATCGTTTAACAGCAGTACCCGTTCATGTGAGATGCTTGTCTCGGAGCCATGACCGCAGTAATCCATCACCAAGGCCCCAGCCTGCTGCTGTTGCTTGATGATATTCGTCACATCCGGATAACTGTTACCGGTTGAGGATGTCTGACGGGTATAAGCATCCCACATCACCTTCTTGACATGCAGTGCAGGATTCAGCGTCGCTACTAAGTTAGCAGCCAGATCCGCATCTTTCATGTGTTGGTTGCCATTACCGTCATCACCCATGAACATCACCGTATTCTGCCAGGCACCCGCTCCTTTGTTTTCCACATAGGCAATTGTCTTGTCAACAAGGACTTTTGCCTCATCAACGGTACGGACAGGGAAACGGCCCACCGCTATATCCTGACGATCGGTACGGTCAGGGCTGCCACCCTCCCCATCATCCAGACAACAGAAAAATCCGTCATCCACATAACAGTCGGTCTTACTGAAAGAGTTTTCACTCTCCATACAAAGGAGGAAGTCATCTGGATTATATCCTTTCCAGGCACCCGAGTTCATGCGGTTGTCCCAGGCACAATCACCGAAGAGGAGGAGGTAACGGGGCATCTGCTCTTCGTGCTCCGCCCTGTCGTATAACATCTTCATGTACCTGCGATAAGCATTGGCATCGGGTGTGCCGCTGGAGAACTCATTATACAACTCATCCGCAGGGACAATCTTCACCGTCATCCCGTCATTCCGCTCATGCAATGTCTTGATACGTTCTGCCTGCTCACGCAGTTTCTGTGTTGTCGGGATAACGATAACCATCTGAATATCCTTATCAGCATGAAGGTCCTGATTGGTGATATTATACACATACTCAGGCACTCCGGGTGAAACATTCAGATCAGGATGAGAAGCATGTTGAACGGCAGTGTATGCTGAGATATAGTCGAGACGTACCGGACCGCCACTGATAGTAGTCAGTTTAACTGAATAGCTATCACCAGTATATGCCAGGTCAGAAACATTAAAGGTTCTTCCCGCACTCTTTCCATGGTCGTAGTCTCCCATGGAAGAGATATAAAGCGTACCCATGTTGGTATCGTTGACAAATACTTCCACCGTACTGGCATTAGCAGCTGTAATGTTTACATATATGCTCGTTGCCGACTGTCCCGGAAGAGGGTTGGCAATGGTATACGACTTGCTGCTTCCCTGACTGATAGGGGAATCCTCAAAGAGATTCCTTCCTCCCTCAAACCACGCAAAGTTATCTATCTCATGCAAGGTAGCTGCCCCATAGCGTGAAGGATAATAGGTTTCGAGGAAGGTAGCCTCATCGATGGTCAGCGGTTCACTGCTGTCCTCAGTGATGAAATAATACCCATAATCGGAATAAGGATTACGGATTCGCTGGGAGTTATTCCACGTGACAGGTCCCTGTGCATAGAACAGCCGTTTGCCGCCAACAATGCACTGCGGTACCTCTTTCAGGTCATCAGTCTGCTGCAGATAGTCACCCGACAGCACATTCGGTTGCAAAGCACCACCATACCCATAAACATGTACCTTATTAATATCCTTGAACCCAGCCTTACGAACCAGTTCTGCTGTCAGTTGGTAGACACCACTCTCAGGCACTCGTATCTTTGCCCACGAGCCATTGGAAAGTACAGAATGAGTCGTGTAACGTCCCTCGTGGTCACTGCGTGTCAGCACCTTTCGCTGAGTCGTTGTCTTTGCAGTGGCATGGATATCGAGCATAAAGCTCACCACCTTTTTATATTTCCCGTGTTGCCTCACCAACGGGATGAAGGAAACCTCTAATCGTCCTTTTCTACGATCAACGGTCACCGCACTGCAGATAACAGGTTTTTCCGGTAGTGAGTCTTGAGTCAGTTGATGATACCGACGGATATCTTTGTCCGTCATCGACAGGTATTCCAGATAGGCGATATCCACGGTATAGACACTGTCAGCAAAATTTTCTCCCAAAGGAACTGCCGTATAGAAAAGAGGCAATGACTCATCGAGCCTGACTTGTTCTGCAGTCAGGTTAAAAAACTTCTGTTGAGCGCATACCATCATGCTGCACACCAGAAGTAAACTACTTATTATGATACGTCGGCACGTAATCATTTTGCGTTAAATTCCAGCACCTTACGGTCCTCAAGATACCCCTCGAGATGGTCATTGATATGTACAGGACCTACTCCTGCAGGTGTCCCGGTATAGAGAATATCACCTGTCTTCAGCGTATAGAACTGACTGATATAGGCAATGATCTCATCCACCGTATAGAGCATATCACTGGTACATCCTGCCTGTACCGTCTTTCCATTAATATCCAAATGGAAATGGAGCGCCTGGATATTCAGAAATTTCTCTTTATCTATCCACTCACCTATAGCAGCAGCGCCGTCGAAGCCTTTGCTGAGATCCCACGGCAGACCGGCATTCTTCAACCGGTCCTGCAAGTCGCGTGCTGTAAAGTCGATACCCACGGTCACCGCATCATAATAACGATGGGCAAAACGCTGTGGGATACTCTTCCCCAGACGACAGATACGAACCACCATCTCTGTCTCATAGTCAACACGTCCCAATTCTGTCGGGATGAAGAAAGGCTTATGGTCTTTCAACAACGATGAATCAGCTTTCAGGAAGATGACCGGTTCTTCGGGTTTATACTCCCGTCCTTCCATCTCCTGATTATGCAGACTGTAGTTCTTTCCTATGGCAAAAATTTTCATAACAAAAAAGCGTCTGTCTTTAATAACTAAAAACAGGCGCTTTTATTGTGTATGTTGGTTGTTTAGTCGTTTGGGAAATTAGTGGTTTGGGAGATTAGTGGTTTGGGAGATTAGTGGTTCGGGAAATTAGGGTTCGGGGTTTACCTTCCAGTATTCTTATACCAAACAACCAAACGCCTAAACACCCAAACAACCAAACACCCAAACAACCAAACGACCAAAAACTACTCAGCTACGAGCGTGAAACGCTTGAAAGCAACGATCTGCAGATCCTTGTCCTGACGAGCCAACCACTGAGAAACAGTAGCCTTGTCACCGTCACCGAACTGGAACTCCTGATCAACGAGACAGTTCTCCTTCAAGAACTTCTGTACACGACCCTTGGCGATGTTCTCGATCATCTGTGCAGGCAGGTTGGCAGCCTTCTCAGCAGCAGCCTTCTCCTTCAGTTCACGAGCCTTCTGAGCCTCTTCCTCTGTGAGCCATCCCTTCTTGATGTTAGAAGCGATATGATCCTCGCTGTCCACCAGGTTCGGGTTGATGCCGTTCTTCTTCAGAACAGACTCAACATACTTCTCTACCTGCTCCAGTTTGGTCTTCTCAACAGCTGTCTTGTACTCCTCGTCGAGGATGCTCTGTGGTACAGACTGTGCATCGAGAGCCACCGGTTTCATGGCAGCTACCTGCATAGCCAGCTTATGACCTTCCTCAGCAGCAGCCTTGTTGGTCTGAACCATAGTAGTCAGGATGTGCTTACCCATGTGGTCGTAAATCTCTACGTTGTCACCCTCAAGAACCATGTAGCCATCAAGCTCCATCTTCTCACCGGTGATACCAGAACGCTGTGTCACAGCCTCCTGAACATTCATTCCGTTAACAGTAAGGTTCTTTACCTCATCGAGTGTCTTAGCCTTAGCCTCAACAGCTGCATCGAGGATAGCCTGTGTCAGTGCGATGAAATCAGCACCGTTAGCAACGAAATCAGTCTCACACTTCAAAGCGATAGATGCAGCAAAGCCGTCAACCTTCTTTACGAGCACACAACCATTGGATGTCTCACGGTCGCTACGCTTAGCAGCAATAGCCAGACCACGCTCACGAAGCAGTTCCTTTGCTTTATCGAAATCACCCTCAGCCTCGGTAAGAGCCTTCTTGACATCTGCCAGTCCGGCACCAGTCATAGCGCGAAGCTTTTTGATATCTTCAATTGTAATAGCCATTGTATGAAATTGTTATTTAATAAATATCTTTTTATTACTCAGCAGCGGGAGCTTCTTCCTCTTCCTCTGCAGGAGCCTCTACTTCAGCCTCAGCCTCAGCGGTTTCCTCTTGCTTACGAGCCTTACGGGTACGACGTGGTTTAGCCTCGTCAGCCTCCTCAGCCTGCTCCTTGGCAGCCTTCTCGTCAGCTTTCTCAGCCTTACGCTCCTCGAGACCCTCAGCGATAGCTGCACAACAAGCGTTCATGATTACCTCGATAGAATCTTTTGCATCATCATTTGCAGGAATCATAAAGTCGATATTGTTAGGATCACTGTTGGTATCTACGATAGCAAATACAGGAATACCCAGACGGTTAGCCTCTCTTACGGCGATATTCTCTTTCAGTACGTCAACGACGAAGAGTGCAGAAGGCAGACGGGTAAGGTCGGCGATAGAACCGAGGTTCTTCTCCAACTTTGCACGCTGGCGGCTGATCTGCAGGATCTCACGCTTTGACAGGTTACTGAAGGTACCATCAGCCATCAGTTTGTCGATGTTTGCCATCTTCTTCACAGCCTTGCGGATGGTTGGGAAGTTGGTGAGCATACCACCTGGCCAGCGCTCGATCACATAAGGCATGTTTACTGATGTAGCTTTCTCAGCCACGATATCCTTAGCCTGCTTCTTGGTAGCTACGAAGAGCACCTTCTTGCCAGACTTAGCAATCTGCTTTAGAGCATCAGCAGCCTCGTCAATCTTTACGACAGTCTTATGAAGGTCGATGATATGAATACCGTTACGCTCCATGAAGATATAAGGAGCCATTGCGGGGTTCCACTTACGTTTGAGGTGACCAAAGTGACAGCCAGCCTCGAGTAATTGATCAAAATTTGTTCTTGCCATTTTGTTTAAATACTTTTATTGTTTACATTCTTTTTAATTCTTTTCGAACAGGATGGACCTGCTCAAAATACTTGTTTGAATCAGCCAAGAGGTAGCTGTCTGTGCAGATCCTCTTGGTTTAGATACTAAACAAACAGTCAGTAATGGATTAACGCTTACTGAACTGGAAGCGACGACGAGCCTTCGGCTGACCCGGCTTCTTACGCTCAACAGCACGGCTGTCGCGGGTGAGGAAGCCCTGAGACTTCAGTGTCTTCTTGTCGTCAGCGTTGATCTTAACCAATGCGCGGGCAATAGCCAAACGGAGAGCCTGGCTCTGACCTGTAAAACCGCCACCGTCGAGATTAACCTTGATATCATACTTCTCTGCTACATCGAGCAGGTTGAGGGGCTGTTTTACCACATACTGCAGGATAGCAGATGGGAAATACTCTTCCAAATCCTTCTTGTTGATAGTGATTTTGCCTGTTCCTTCGCTCACATAAATACGTGCGATAGCACTCTTGCGGCGACCTATTGCATTTACTACTTCCATCTTTTCCTAATTATTTATATTGGTTAATATCAATTGCCTTTGGTTTCTGAGCCTCGTGTGGATGCTCTGTTCCCTCGTAAACATAGAGATTGTCGATAAGATGACGGCCTAAACGTCCTTTAGGCAGCATACCCTTAACGGCATGACGGATCATTCTCTCTACACCACCGTTGCGCTGACGAAGCTGTGCAGGTGTGGTAAAGCGCTGTCCACCAGGATAACCGGTGTAACGAGTGTACACCTTGTCGGTCTCGTTCTTGCCAGTGAAGACAACCTTGGCAGCATTGATGATAATCACATTGTCACCACAATCCACATGAGGAGTGAATGATGGCTTGTACTTACCGCGGATCAGCTTGGCTACTTTTGAGCACAGGCGACCTACTACTTGGTCGGTAGCGTCAATCACTACCCACTCTTTCTGAACTGTTTCCTTATTTGCGGAAATAGTCTTGTAACTTAAAGTGTCCATTGTTTTTAATAAATATTACTAAAACGTTTTATAAACTCTGCGGATATGTCGCCATCCGATTGCGCCTGGCTTCCGTACCTGGAAACGAGCAGACTCTCCGTCTGCCAGTAAGCAGAGATTCACAAACCGCAACGACCACAAGGGTAGGCTACTATTTACACTCTGCCTTTGGAGGTTCTTATATGGCCCCACTATAATCGGGTTGCAAAGGTACGGATTTTTTATCAAATAATATTCCCTGACAAGCCCGATCTGAATAATTTATATTTATTTAACTGTTTATCCGTCCTTTCAACAAAGAAACCAAAGAAGAAGGGTCAACGGTCTGGGACCTTTTGCGGATGAAAGTCCCAGATGTTAAGGCCAAAAGTCCCAAGTCATTACGCTCATTCCTTGACTATTATCATAGGAAAACTCATGATATCGTTATTGTAACTTAAGCTTTGCTAAGTTACTCCTAAATTATTTTCATTGTTTTTTGGCTTTTCTCTCATTTATCTGTAACTTTGCCCCAAAGGAATTTGATATGACAAAGAATATTGCGGTAGTCTTGGCCGGCGGTGTGGGCAAACGATTAGGGAACGCCCTGCCCAAGCAGTTCTTGGAGATAGCGGGCAAGATGGTTATCGAGCATGCGGTAGATGCTTTCGAGCAGAACACGCATATCGACGAGATAGCCATCGTCAGCAATGCGCTCTATCTTTCTAAGATGGAAGAGATCGTGCAGAAGAACGGATGGAAGAAGGTGAAGAAGATCCTGCAGGGTGGTAAGGAGCGTTACGACTCCAGTCTTTCGGCCATCAACGTCTACCAAGAGGAGGATGTCAACCTGGTTTTCCATGATGCCGCAAGACCGTTAGTCTCCCAACGGATCATCGATGACGTTACCGAGGCACTCCACCATTACGATGCCGCAACCGTGGCCATGTCCTCAGCAGATACGATCATCGAGGTGGATGGTGATTTTATAAAGGACATCCCCGACCGTTCACGACTAAGAAGGGTGCAGACACCACAGGCTTTTAAGATCAGCACGATACGTCAGGCCTATGACATTGCCCTGAAAGACCCGCAGTTTAAGGTTACCGACGACTGTGGTGTCGTCAAGCGTTATTTACCCGGCACTCCCATCTTTGTAGCCCTTGGTGAAGAGAGTAATATGAAACTCACCTATCAGGAAGATACGCGTTTGCTTGAGATGTTTATCCAGATGAGACAGACAACATGATAAAGGTTTCGATATTAGTACCTGTTTACGGTGTAGAGCAAGTAATAGCTACTTGTGCAGAAACCTTGTTTGCACAGACCTATGACGAATTGGAATACATCTTCGTAGACGACTGCACACCGGACCATAGTATAGAAGTGCTCCAACAGGTACTTCAAAAACACCCTGAGCGACAAAGACAAGTAAAGATACTTCATCACGAAAAGAATAAAGGTGTGGGTGCTGCACGGCTTACCGCCATATTGGCTGCCACAGGTGAATTCATCATGCATGTAGACAGCGACGACTGGTTGTCAACAGATGCCGTGGAGCGTCTCGTCAACAAGCAGCAACTGACCGATGCAGACATCGTAGACGGGGGATACATGGAAAAATATGCTGATGGAACAGAGCACAAGGTTACTCCTTGGCATGGTTCAAAAGAAAGCTATCTAAAACTGTTATTGGCACAGAACACCCTGTCTCACCAGTTATGGGCCCGACTGATACGCCGCAGTTTACACATGGATTACCACATTCTCACAATGGAAGGTGTCAACCAAGCAGATGATTATAGCATTGTCCCCAGGCTAATCTGGTTTGCCCGCCGCACATGGATAGACGATGTAGTCAGTTACTATCGTATAGAACAGATGGGTATGTTCAAGGAAGGTATTACTCCTCGTCATGTGGGTTCTCTGCTTAAAGCCAACCAGACAATAGCTAATTTTATCATCAATCACGATAAAGATAAACATTATGCGTGGGCTACGAAGGTGGGATTGCTGAAGATTTATGTACAAGCGTTTCGGGCTGGTGTCTCTTCCGATCAACTCAGTGAACGACTTCCCGCTTACAGCAACAGCGGATTACTATCCTTTGCCAGGCTAATGTTAAGGATGCCCTTTGGAGATCGTCTCGTCAGATACCTATATCTATTATTAAAAGGTATCATCAGAGAAAAGATCTATCACTCCAAACAGAAAGAGCAGGAATAGGATCTTGATTATTTCCCGACCTTCTTTCTCAGGAAAGCAATACACTCTTCGAGTATCGTTGCATGTACTATCTTTAAGATGATGAAATAGATACCTGCAGCAATAATTACTCTTGAGATAAGCAAGAGAATATTGTTGGATATCCAGTGCGTCAGCAACCAGGTAAGAATCATCGTACCTGCAGCAATGATAAAGAAAGGCAGCACGTCGAGTAAAGCATGACGGAAACGTAATCCAATCAGATGACGGGCAAACCACTGCCATACGCTGAGCCAAAGAATAAGGAACAGGGTATATACCACTACCATGACCTTCATGCCGAAATGACTGAATAACAATACGATTGTAATCTGCAAGACGATCTGAACAAGGTTACACCATAGGTAGATATCCGACCGATGCATACTGATAGACAGATTCTGATAGAGTGTATAGAAAGGCATGAAGGCACCACCGATACAGAGGATCTGTAACAACGGGATACTATAGATCCATTTCTCCCCGATCGTCAACAAGATAAACTCACGTCCCACCAGTGTCAATCCGAACATCACAGGGAAAGAGAGGAAAGCCGTAAACCGAAGGAGTTTGCGGAAGACACGGAGTTGTCGCTCTTGATCAGCAGAAGCCTCTACCAAGACAGGCTGAGCCACCTGCCCTATGGTCCCGCTGACAAACATATTCGCCTTACTGTTCCAATTGTTTGCCTGAGAATAGTTACCCACATCCTTGATGGTGAACAGACGGCCAAAGATAAAAGTAAGGAGGTGTTGACTAAGTGTATTGATGATATTCGTCAGCAAGATATTCACACTGAAAGAGAACATCTGTCTGACCGGCCCGAAATCTATCTTCAGTTGTGGCCGCCACGGAACATAACAGTACCGACCTATATTCAAGATCGTTATATAGATAATCTGCTGGCATGCCAAACTCCAGTAAGCCCACCCGTTCAGCGCCATAACGATACCTGTGATTCCTGATATCACCAATGCCACAAGTCCGGCAATAGCTATTTGGCGATTCATCATGTTTTTCAACATATATGCATTATGGGCGATGCCAAATGAAGAGATGAAGAACCCTAAGAAAACGAATCGAGAAACAGCGACGAGACGAGGTTCATGGAAGAAACGGGCTATGAGCGGGGCTGCCAGGAAAAGGACTATGTAGATGGTGATAGAGGCAAGCACGTTGAACCAGAAGACGGAGTTGTAATCACGTGCTGTCGGCTTTTTCAGGTTTACCAGTCCCTGTGTGAATCCGCTGCTCTGCAGATTACCCGCAATAACGGTGAAGATCGTCAGGACACCGACAATACCATAGTCTTCAGGGGAAAGCAACCGTCCGAGGAATATCCCGATCAGGATATTCAGCACCTGAGTCGTGCCATTGTTGACCACGCCCCAGAAAAGTCCTTTCGCTGTCCGTTCTTTCAGATTATCGCCCATACGGCTGCAAAAATACGATTAAATGTTTGAAATTCAAAATAAAAAGACTACTTTTGCACAGTTTAAAAGAATCATGACTTTATGATAGTGACTCCCGAACAACAGCCACGATGGAATGCCATCATCGTTGACACACTGCGCTTTTTTACAGAATTCTGTGAGGAACATCACCTCACCTACTACTGTTGTGGTGGTACGGCCATCGGTGCTGTTCGTCATCATGGACTGATCCCCTGGGATGATGACATCGACGTCTTCATGCCCCGTCCTGACTACGACCGTTTTATCCAACTTGCATCAGAAGCACAGTGGGATGATTATGAATTGGTTACACCTTATAACAAAGCCGATTATCCTTTGTTCTTTGCCAAGTTGTGTAACCGTCATACCACACTCATTGAGGAAGCAGACACGCCCTGTGTGTACGGGCTGTTTATAGATATCTTCGCCCTCGACGGCGCTCCCGATGATATCAGTGAAGCACACTCCATGGAAGCCCGTTTCCGCAAGACGCGAAATAAGTTGGAGGCCATCTCCACCCATAGTACCTTTACGGAATATATGAGATTACTCCTACAGCCGAAGGAATGGGGACGATTCCTCCGAAAGACTATTGCTTTCTTTTTCCGTCAGCCTTATCGCCGCAGTCTTTTACGGCAGTTGTCCGACATCAGTTATCGACAGGATTACGAGACGGCCAAGAATGTCATCAACTATGGTGGTGCTTATGGCGTGAAAGAGTTATTCCCGAAAGAATGGATTAAAGGCAAGGAGCCATTCAACTTTGAAGGCATCACGGTATATCTGCCATCCGACTATGACAACTACCTGCGTCATATCTATGGTGATTACATGCAGTTACCACCGGAAGAGAAAAGGGTGGGTCACCATCTGAAAGCCTACTACAACCTCAACGAACGCGTCACGGATCAGGAAGCAATACGGGCAGCACGCAGCAAGGTGTAGTTTACGAGATAATAAACTCCACCAGCAGAATACCATTGTATAGCCACAGGTATGCCACCAGCAAGGCTAACACTCCACGCAGCCACCGCCTGGAGCACTGTTGCAAAAGGAATCCGATGGCTATTGGTATGACGAATGCCCAGTGAGCCGTCATGATATACACTTCGTTGATGCCGAAGCCCAACCCCAGATGCAAGGCGATGTCGAAGGCGAAGGCCAACAGGCACATCCAGAGGAATCTGCTATGTCGGCCACACCATATACCTATTACGAATAAGAGTAGCAACAGGATCTCCGCTACATATTGATACCAACTGTCATACTTCAAAATAACAGGACGTGAGCGCAGTGTGTCCTCCAACAGATAATCACGATGCAACTGCAAACTCTCACCGAAGAGATTATCTACGGCAGTATCCCAACGGGGAGTCGTGATATCCGTCCAGCGCATAAACTCACCTTGCATGATGGGTTTACCAGTATGACGAGCATATGCCTTTTTCCTGTTACGAAGATATTTCGCTTGTGCTTTCTTTACCAGAACTTGTTTGAATGCCTGTGCACGTTGGGCAGAGTCTGTAATCTGTGTGGTATCTAAGAACTGCTCATAGGCAATCTTCTTCAGTTTCTCATGCTGTTGAGCCTTCAACTGCTTACGGTGCATCTCCTCCGGCCATACAAAGACACGATACTCCCAACGGCAGAAGAGCCACAAGAGTGCTGAGGGGATGATAACAGCCAATAACAGATATTTGGGTCGGAAGAACCGTTTGCCATTCACAAACAAAGCATCGATGAAGATCTTTACCCCATTCGTCAGGGTGACACCTGCTGTAGCAAGAAAGAGCAGAACCGTCTGAATGATGGTCATCTGTCGATGCTGCTGAATGAGATAGCCCGACACATACAAGGCAAAGATCAGCAGGAACATCGAGAATGCAAAATGATCGGGCGCTATCAACGCCGTCATCACATAGGCAAAAGAGAAGAGTAAGAGGGTAAGCAAGGTAGCATCCACCCGTCTTAATCCGATGATCTGCCGGTGGATGCGATACATGAACACACTACTGTAGAAAGCACTGAACAACAAAGGGATTGCCGCGAATATCTGACAGCAGTTGATGCCCGTCAGTTCCAACACCCACTGATTGATCATCGAAGGGATATAAACCAGGAATCCCAAGATCGGATGTCGGTAAACATTATACACATCACTCCACTCGGTGAGTGCCTTGTAAGTCAGTGGATCAAACCCCGACAACAGGAAATGCTTAAGGATATCGTTGATGTTCTTATCATCGACATACGCAATACCGTTGAACGTATAACAGATAAATAAGGTGTTCAACACCAGGAAGATCGCCAGTATAACAACCGCAAGGATGCCTTCCTCTTTATTTACTTTGAATAATCGCAAAAACTTTCTCATGTCTTTTCTCGAAATGGTTGATAATAAGCCTCATCGGCAAAATCCAACAGTTCTTTATCACCTCTGCTGTCACCAAAGGCTAACAGATAATACTCCGTACGATGGGGGTATATACTTAACAAGCGACGCACCTTTTCCTGTCCATAGCAGTTGGGAGTAGTGAACCTACCCGTCAGGATTCCTTCATTTACTTCTACCTGCGTACCCACAATTTTCAGTTTGGGAAAGAACGGCTGTACCCAGTTGTCCACACTCGCACTGATAATCACACATTCTTCCTCGCGTACATTATTTATATAATCCACCGCTTGTTCACGCAACAGACTACGATGCTCCTTGGCGAAACGCAGGCAGTAGTCGTTGAACATCTTCAGGGGCATTCCCTTAAAACAGGCGGCAAATACTTTCTCCTTTGCCTTACCATTATCGTAAAGGCCCATCTTCATCAGGATCAGAAGATGACAATACCGCAGGAAAGACAACAGTAGCTTCCCCCACCCTCTTACGAAGATGATGAATGCCAACAAAGAGTCTTTCTTTGTCAATGTACCGTCGAAGTCGAAGACATATAGTCGTTTCTGATCCATCGTCAGTTATTTTTTCCTTATTTGAAATAGATCAACAACAGGAAGGTGAGTCCCCACAACAAGACGATCAACTGTGTGAAACGGTCTTTCAACAGCATCTTCGTGGGATCACCGCTCTTTTCATCAACCACCGTGATCTGAATATATCGCAACAACCCTAACAACACGAAGATGGAGGTGAGGTAGAGATAGTCGGTACCCACACGCTCAACCACATCCGGACTGATGGTATACATGATATAACATACCAAGGTAACAGAAGCGGTTATCGTGATAGCCTGATTGATGAATGTCATATTATAGCGGATCGTATTCTTTCTGGGCGCCTCTCCGGTAGCCTGCATGCGGATGACATCATCACGTCGTTTGGCAAATGAGAGGAAGAGAGTGAGCAGGAAAGTCATCATTACCAACCACTTACTTAATACAATCTGTGTGGCAAAGCCCCCGGCGAGGATACGGAGTACAAAACCGAAGGCGATGATGCACACATCGAGGATAGCATGTTGTTTCAATTGTGCACAATAACACAGATTGATCACGTAATAGCCGAGGATAATCAGCCCTACCTTCCACCAGTCAACCGGTAACAACAGAATCATCACCAATGACAGTGATGCCATCAAGCCCATCAAGAGATAAGCACTCTTCATCGACAACGCGCCGGAGGCCAAGGGGCGTTTACATTTCACCGGATGACGGCGGTCTGCCTCCACATCATAGATATCGTTAAAACAATATACTGAAGAGGCGATGAAACAGAAGGCGAAGAAGGTGATGATGCTGGCATATACATCCTGGAAGTCGGTCAGACTCCCACCAAAGAACATCGGTATGAAGACAAACATATTCTTCAGCCACTGTTTGGGTCGTATCAGTTTTATAGCAGCATTCGTCATGGTGAGGTTATAAGTTTATAAGTTAATGAGTTATATCTGTTTGGGTAACCGTCTGACAATACAATCCACCAATTTGCTCAACAGCCATGCCAGTGGGATGCTTATCAGCAAGACAGCCAGTGTGGTAGCCCAGTAACTCCAATGATACACCTTGATATATTTCAACACGAACTGCACATGGATAAGGTAAAGTTCCAGACTGATACCACCTATGAATGTGAAGATTCGGAGGCACCACTGGGGGAGTACCTTAAAAAGTGCACAGAAGAGGAACATCCCACTGACAGACAGAGGAATATATGCATAGCGCTCCACCAGTGGCGGGAAGGCACTGCGGCGGCTTGCTTCTATGAATACACAAAGCCAAAGACTCATCACAAACGTCAGAACGATGATGATCCATCCCGACGATTCAAAGCTGCGTTTTTCCTTCACCCATACACCACAGTTGATTCCCAGCAAAAAGACAGCGATCCTACTCCAGAAGATCTCCACATGTCCCACGGCATTCCAAAGGGGTGTGTAGTAACGTACCATGGCATACCAGAGGATGAACAACAGGGGCATCCACCGCCATACAGGGTATTTCTGTATCAGGCGCATATACAAAGGAGCGAAGGTATACATCATCATGATGGATGGAATAAACCAGAATGACAAGTCGTCAATGCGCCAGAAGCTCCAGTTTACCAAGATATTTGCCACCAGGTGGAAAAGGTTCGGGCTATATCCGCCACCCTTTGCCGTGAGGTAGTTGTTGATATAGAAGATGGCCGCAATGATCAGCCATGCCGGATAGATACGGATATACCGCCGCCAGTAAAAGTTCTTGAACGAGGGGCTCTTCGTCCATGCATACCACAGTCCGATACCACTCAGAAACAGGAACATATCCACACCCACATTCCCACATCGGGCCAGTCCGAAGAAGGCAGAAGAACGCGATAGGGGCATGTGGAAAAGGATGATGATGAGCATGGCAGCCCCCATCAATGCTCCACGGTATTTACTCAGGTCAAAGATATCAACGTTCTTCATTGCTTAACACTTCGTTTTGTGGTTGCTGAGATGGCTCTTTCTTCATCTTCGGAGATGGGATCCACCGTAAGACATATTGTAGTAACATGGCCAATGCCACAGAAGAGAGGAGATAGGTCCATATCCCGAAATAGATATCCACACGACGGTAATGAGAGATAATAACTTCCCGCATTACCGGATGCATCACAAAGAGTGCTGCTGAGACAGTACCGATCCACACCCATGGGTTCAGCAGACGGGCAGGCAGCAGTTGTACCGTTGCGACAGCGCCCGTCACGATAAAGCAGGGAACGATCAGCCATGAGAGGAAAGACATACTGCCGAAAAGAACCACCACCGCGGATATGATCACAATGGCTATATTCCCCACTACAGAAAGGGCTTTCCCATGACGGGCGTATAAGATTCCCATGCCGAAGGGCAGCACACCACCAATGAAGTTATACCTTACATAATTCAGTGCATCGTGGTTATCACGACATAGATACTGGATGAACAATGCGGCAATGATCATCACGATGATAACAGATGGTTGTCTTCTGCGGTAACACACCAGCCGATAGAGAAGATACAACTGAACCATCAGTCCGAAGTACCAGTAAGGTCCTGGCTTGATGATCTTCTGCGGTTTATCATAGACGAAGTTGATGACCATGGTGAGTTGACTGACCACACGGTCGAAAGCATATACCACAGCCCCGTCATCATGACGTAGGATATAGACGATGATGAATGTGACAAAACCGAGAATCATCAGTCGGAAGAGCTTCAGATAATGGTATGTCATGAACGGTAATACAGCCACCTCTCCCTGTGATTTGCTCTTCTCGTATTTCATCACCAGACCAAAACCGCTGGCAAACAGGAATACAGGGACACCGTAATGCCCGAAGAAAGAGAAGATATGGATAAAGAGATCCTTATCGAACGACATCAGCATCTCCATCATCTGCTGAGGGCGCGTCACATCAAAGGTATATTCGTTTTCCTTGACGGCAAAACTCAGGAAATGACAGTAGTTGTGGAGTATGATACCGATGATGGCCAACCCACGCAAGGCATTTGTCTCTGTACGACTTAACAGTTGTTCTCTCATTTCTTCACTTTTAACTTATCGTAATCAGTGGTATTCTTCAGGATACGCGGGCGATGCTCATCGTACTCCGGTCCAAGGATATTCTGTTCCGGCCGATACGACGGGGCAGCAATACCAGCCAGATACAAGAGCATGTGCGGCAACGCATCCGTCATGTAAGGCTTATCCTTTGAACGGATGATAGCACTGTAAATATCAGGATGCTCCACCATATAACGATGTGAGCAATAGATCCACATGGGGATGTCAAACTCCTCGCGTGCCAGCCGGGCAGTTATCTCCGTGGAGTGCATACGCCCGTAGAAATGCACATTACCACTGTAACACTCCTCACCATGATCAGGCACATAGATGATCACAGCCTCCTCATCCTCAAAACGTGTGATGATCTGGTTGACGATAGAGTCGTTATACCTTGTGGCATTATCATAGAAAGCCATCACCTGCCGTTCCCTGGCACTGAATCCCGGCCGGTCGTACTCTTCTCTCTTGTAAAACTGTTTCGACCGCGGACAACGGGTACGATAATCGGTATGCTGTCCTTTCAGATGGAAGATGATCAGGTTATGCTCTTTATTCTCCGTCTTCAGGGTGTCGTAATCTTTCAATAATCCCTCATCAAAATAATACAACTGACTGTTACGGGTATCGAACATCGCGTTGCTCAGTTCCGGGTTGTTTAGGAAGAAACCACCACTGAAGTCATACACCTCCTCCTTTGCCTTCGGAAGGAACTGGTTGGTAAGGAAAGCCACATGATAACCGGCCTTACGGAAGAGTTCGGGGAACAAAGGATAGTCACACCATTCCCCCTTGTCACCTACGGAATACATCGAGAAGAGGTGTTTGAAGACAAAACTGGTGAGATTCCAAGGAGCCACCACATCGGTGAATGGTATCAGCTCACCCTTCTTTGCACGAGCTAACTGTAAGGGCGTCGTTTCTTTCTCATAGCCATACAACTGACTATGATAGCGATTGTAACTCTCTCCAATGATCAATACGATATTCTTACTCACGAAACGACAGCTGTCCACTTCCACCTTATCAATGCCTTCCACCAGTTTTACCAGTTGTTTCGATGTCAGATGATTGGCATAGACGCTAAAAACCAATCGGTATATCGGCTGATACTGGAAAGCCCGGTTTTTCTCTGTCAGCTCATGTTCCACATCCCCGATCTTGTCATACGACATCAGTCTGATAAAAGCCTGTTTGTTCGGAAGACAAGCATTCAGGGAGATGATAAAGAGGATCAGTGTTGTCAAACCGGCCAACGGCCACAACCATTGTTTCCATGCGTGATGAAGCTTGACAGGATAACTCTTTCTGTGATAGATGACAGCATATACTATATGTACGATCAACACCAACAAGACGAAAGTCAGTCGGCTCCAGAGGATATCGGGAGTGAGGTAAGTCAGGAAAAACTCACCTGCTTCACGACTGTCGGTCTCGCCCACCAACAGCAACATCGTGGGTGTTATCGTACAGTCGAACTTCACAAAACAGTACACATCAATGATGGCGAGGGTGTAGGCAATGACATAGAAAAGTCGGCGCACCCACTTCCTGATCTTCTCCGGAAGAATCGTCAACAACACACAGAGCAGATATACATCCACAAACAACTCTGCAGGAGCATGACCGTAAATCTTTAATCCCTTGGCATTGGCTGGGATTACGGAATAGAAACACACCAACCCGAGCACATACATAAAGACGAAGAAAGCCCCATTCTTCCTAATGGGGGTAAACAGACTGGCCAGTAATTGTTGTACGATCTTCATTTTATGCCTACCTCATTTAACAATTCTTCTATTGGTTTTGCTTCGATCTTTCCCTCTTGTACCAATTTAAACTCCTTGAAAGCTCGTTTTAAACTTTTCTTCACTTGCTCCGCAGAATCTCCTTGCTGTAACTGTTCAGCTCGTCTTTCCCTACGTATCTTACGTAAAGATTGTAAAGCTCTCTTCATCATTGTTTCATCAGTTACAATGTAGCTTAATTCTCTATGCAAAGCAGCGTTTAACTGTACTGTTGTCATAACTCTATAGATTAAGTTATTGCAAAGATAATACAAATATTTGATATGACCAAATCATTTAGTACACCTCATTTCATTTCATGCCCCGACAGTGTGCATGACATCTTTTAAATCCACACAGGAATAGAAGAGAAACAGTCACTAAAAGCATTGAGAAAGGTGACCTTTTCTCATCGTTTTAATAACCTTTTCCTATGGGAAAAGTACTCTTTTCTTCCGTAGAGGATCCGTAGAAGATGAAAATGCCGTAAGTAGTTGATTACAAGAAAAGTAAGTCCATTTCCGTAGAAGATGAGCGCTGCCTATGTTCTGATGCACTTTCAGTGCTTTAAGTTAACTGGTATATAATTGCCAAGATAAAAGTCTGGCGCAAAGATGCAGACAAAAGGCCGCTTTTGCCCGGTCAAAACGGCCTGCAGGCCGGGCCAAAAGGCCATTTTGGTCCTACTGTAATGATGGGAAACCGATGAAAGAGAGAATAAGAAACTAACGAAGATATTAATACGGATAGAAACATCCTCTATAATTTGTCTTTTTGCCGCATTATGCTTAATTTTGCATGGCAATAAACAATAGCATCGTATGAGTTATACTTATAAATATCCCCATCCTGCCGTGACTACCGATTGTGTACTCTTCGGCTACAAAGAAGAACAATTGTATGTATTATTGATCCAACGAGGAAGAGATCCTTATAAAGGCCGTTGGGCATTCCCCGGTGGTTTCCTGAATATAGACGAGTCGGCAGAAGAGGGGGCTTTGCGGGAGTTACAGGAAGAGACGGGAATAACCGGAGTAACACTTCATCAGTTTCATACGTTTACAGATCCCAACCGTGATTCCAGAGAACGGGTGATTTCCATTGCACACTATGGTGTGACGGATATCTGTGAGGTAAAAGGAGATGATGACGCGGCAGATGCACGTTGGTTTCCAACAGACAACTTACCTCCCCTGGCATTCGACCACGAAGAGATGCTGATGTTGGCTATGAAGGCGTTATTAAATGAGAAGTAGAAAAACCGCTATCGCTGATATAAATGATTTTTCTCGATGAAATCGACGATTTTTGAAGGGACAAGATCGTTGATGGGTTCTCCTTTCCTCACTCTCTCACGTACCATCGTACTGCTCACAGGCAACAGTCTCGTCCGGATGAAACGCACCTGCTTATTACTGCGACGGGTAATGGTTTGCTCAGCATTACGGGGATACACTAAAACATTGAAATTCTTCAGGATATCCTCATGACGATACCACTGGTCAAAGCAATCCCAGTTGTCTTCACCGATGATCAGGAAAAGCTTACGGTCAGGAAAATCCGCCTGTATATGCACTAAAGTGTTCCACATATAAGAGGGCCGCGGCAGGTAAAACTCATAATCAGAAGCCACCAACCGACTGTAATCTGACAATGCCAGACGGACCATTTCCAGACGGACGTTATCATCCGTGAGGTTCTGCTGCTCCTTCAAGGGATTATGCGGAGACACGACGAACCACACCTCCTCAAGCCCCATCTTCTGCAGGATGGTACGAGCCAAAGCGATATGTCCTTTATGAATAGGGTCGAAAGAACCGCCGAAGATCCCTGTCTTAATCATCCAGAAAAACGTTTAACATCTCCAATGCTTCCTGCTCAGCCACCTCCAACTGGTCGTTGACGAGGATCTTATCAAACTGATCTGCGAAAGTCATCTCGTAAGCAGCCTTGCTCAACCGCTGTTCGATAACCTCCGGAGCATCTGTAGCACGGTGTTCCAGTCGGCGACGGAGTTCTTCGATCGATGGTGGTTGGATGAAGATACTCAGTGCCCGCTCTCCGTAAAACCGTTTGATGTTGATACCACCTTTCACATCCACGTCGAACACTACGTTATCACCGGCTTCCAACTGGTCCTCCACCTGCTGCTTGAGTGTGCCGTAGAAACGGTTCTCATACACCTCTTCGTATTCCAGAAACTCATCGTTGTCGATACGCTGACGAAACTCCTCCGGGGTAAGAAAGAAATACTCCACCCCATTTTGCTCTGTGCCACGCGGAGCCCTGCTGGTACAACTGATGCTGAACGCCAGGTCAAGTTCCGGGTGCTCCTGCATCAACCAGTTGATGATCGTACTCTTTCCACTGCCGCTGGGAGCTGAAAAAATAATCAGTTTCTTTTCCATATTTTAAAAATAACGATACAACGATATTACGATATTACAACAATACGACTATGGACTTAACTATCAGAGAGCATTCAGGACCTGCTCTTTAATCTGCTCCAACTCATCTTTCATCATCACCACGATATTCTGCATCTCAGCGAGATTGCTTTTGCTTCCTGTGGTATTGATCTCACGTCCCATCTCCTGTGCGATGAATCCCAGTTTCTTTCCCTGAGCCTCCTCATCTTCCATGGTTGAACGGAAGTATTTCAGGTGGTTGGCGAGGCGTTGTTTCTCCTCACTGATATCCAACTTTTCTATATAGTATATCAGTTCCTGTTCCAAACGATTCTTGTCGTAATCAGCGTCAGAGACACTCTTCAGCCCCTCCAGGATACGGGCACGTATCTTTTCCACCCGGCTCTTCTCGTAAGGATCGATGCTGTGCAGCAAACGTTCGATATTATCCAACTTCTCACAGAACTTCTTCTGAAGGGCTTCTCCCTCCTGACGACGGAAGGCAATCAGATTAGCGAGCGCCTCCTGGATGGCTGAGCAAGCCACAACCCACTCCTCATCTTCCAATATTTCCACCTCTGATTTTGTCATCACCTCCGGCATGCGTAATAAGGTATAAAACCAGTCGTTGGGCACGGGAATCCCTGTCTTGGCAGAGATATCCATTATCTGATGGTAGTAATTCTCCACTAAAGCGCCATTGATAGGAGTAGCATCAACGGTAACATCTTTCTCTACCCATAAAGAAAAATCAATCTTCCCTCTGACCAACTGCTCCGCAATCATCTTCCGCAGTTCCATTTCCTTCTCCCGATAGAGAGGCGCAATACGTGTACTGATGTCCAGTGTCTTGCTGTTCAGTGATTTTATCTCAACGTTAATTTTCTTTCCTTTATAAGCTACGAGCGCCTTTCCGTAGCCTGTCATAGACTGTATCATAACATGTTTCTTGTTAAATTTATGCAAAAGTACGAATATTTTCTGGAAAATAAGTATTTTTGCAAACTATTTAAAAAGATATTTTTATTTATGGCGTGTATTCTCAATATAGAAACCAGTACCGACGTGTGTTCTGTTGCCGTCAGTCAGGATGGAGCAGTCATCTGGTCAGACGAAGACCGTAGCGGTCCGAACCATGCCGTGAAGCTGGGAAAATTTGTTGATGAAGCTCTCTCGTTCAGCGACAACCATGCAATTCCTCTGGAAGGTGTGGCCGTCAGTTGTGGTCCCGGCTCCTACACAGGACTACGTATCGGTGTATCGATGGCTAAAGGTATCTGTTATGGCAGAAACGTTCCGTTGATTGCCGTTCATACCCTTCAGCTGTTGGCAGTCCCAGTCCTGCTCTTTCATGAGTTGGAAGAAGATGCTTTGCTCTGTCCGATGCTTGATGCCCGCAGGATGGAGGTTTACGCCTGTTTATACGACCGTTCGCTGAAAGAGATACGTCCTATCCATGCCGATGTGGTGGATCACGACACTTATCTGGAGTATTTAGACCGTCCTGTCTATTTCTTCGGCAACGGTGCTTCCAAGTGCATGTCGATGATTGATCATCCCAATGCCCATCTGATTCCCGACATCGTACCTCTGGCAAAATACATGTTGCCACTGGCTGAGAAAAGGTTCTTGAACGGACAGTTTGAGGATGTAGCCTATTTCACGCCATTCTATTTAAAAGATTTCGTTGCCAAGGCACCGAAAAAACTCCTATAATGCTCATAAAGATTTACAGATATGAATATCGAAGGATTGGATTACAACACGCAACGTGAGAAGATTATCCTCCCGGAATACGGAAGAGAGATTCAGAAGATGGTTGACTATGCCGTAGGGCTGCCTACTAAGGAAGAGCGACAGGCATGCGCAGAGACCATCATCAGTATTATGGACCGCATGACGTCACATAGCCGTGAGAGTGAGGATCATGATCGTAAGTTGTGGGATCACCTGGCTATCATGAGTAATTTCGAGTTGGATATCGACTATCCATACGATGTCAGTGAGGCAAAAAAGATTATGACATCACCTGAGCCGCTGGCCTATCCGATGACACAGATCCCCGTGCGTCATTACGGGAAGATGGTTTTCGAACTTTTCGAGAAGCTCAAGGAGATGCCTGCTGGAGAGGAGCGTGATGAGTTAGTGAGGGTTACGGCCAACCAGATGAAGCGTAACCTCCTGCTGTGGAGTCATGGATCAAGCGATGATGAGAAGATTGCTTCCGACCTGGCACGTTATACCGACGGCGTCATTCAGTTAGACTTGGATACCTTCCAGTTCGATAAAGTCATCGAGAAAGAGGTATCGGCCCTGAAATCGAATAAGAAGAGAAAATAACAACAGCATATTATGGAGTCATTCATCATAGAAGGAGGAAATCCCCTGAAGGGTGAGATTATTCCTCAGGGAGCCAAGAACGAGGCACTGGAGGTAATCTGTGCCACCCTGCTCACTTGTGAACCGGTGGAAATTTCCAACATCCCCGACATTCTCGATGTGAACAACCTGATCCAGTTGTTACGTGATATCAACGTGAAAGTGACGAGACTGTCACGTAATGAATATGTATTCCAGGCAGACGAGGTTGACCTGAAATATCTTGAGAGTGATGAGTTTGTCAAGAAATGTGCAGCCCTTCGCGGCAGTGTATTGATGATCGGTCCGCTGTTGGCTCGCTTTGGCAAGGCTGTCGTTGCAGAGCCTGGCGGTGACAAGATCGGTCGTCGCCGTCTGGATACTCACTTCTTAGGATTCAAATACCTTGGCGCAAAGTTTGAGTTCAACGAAACCCGAAATGTCTATGAGATAACCTCTCCCACCCCCAAAGGTTGTTATATGCTCTTGGATGAAGCATCGGTGACCGGTACTGCCAATATCATTATGGCTTCCGTGTTCGCCAAGGGGACCACCACTATCTATAACGCTGCATGCGAGCCCTATATCCAGCAGTTGTGCAGGATGCTCAACAGCATGGGAGCAGAGATCAAAGGCATCGGCAGTAATCTCCTGACGATAGAAGGTAAAGAGTCACTGCATGGCACGTCCCATCAGATTCTCCCTGACATGATCGAGGTGGGCTCATTTATCGGGATGGCCGCCATGGTGGGTGATGGCGTACGTATCAAGAATGTCTCGCTGCGTAACTTAGGAATTATCCCTGACGCCTTCCGTCGGTTAGGTATAAAGATAAAGGTGGAGGGTGATGATCTTTTCATCCCCAAACAGCCACACTATGTCATCGACTCTTTCATCGACGGTTCTATCATGACGCTTGCCGATGCCCCATGGCCGGGACTGACACCTGACCTCCTCTCTGTTCTTTTGGTTGTGGCCACACAAGCCCGCGGAAGTGTTCTCTTCCACCAGAAGATGTTCGAGAGCAGACTCTTCTTCACGGATAAGCTCATCGACATGGGAGCACAGATTATCTTATGCGACCCCCATCGGGCTGTTGTCGTGGGGCACGACCATAAGAAACGTCTGCGTGCCGGCAGGATGACCAGTCCGGATATCCGTGCCGGTATCGCTCTGTTGATAGCCGCGATGAGTGCGAAGGGAACAAGTCGTATCGACAATATCGCTCAGATAGACCGTGGCTATCAGGATATAGAAAATCGTCTGAACGCGTTAGGGGCCTCGATAAAGAGAACGTCTATTTAGTTCATAGTGCATAGTTCATAGTTTAGAGTTGGTGTATGATTTCGGAAGAAGAGGTTTTTCATATCGGTCGTTTAGGTAAGCCACACGGTGTTCGTGGGGAGATCACATTTATGTTCACCGACGATATCTTCGACCGTGTTGATGCTGACTATCTGATTGTTGAAGTTGACGGCATCCTCGTACCCTTCTTTATCGAGGAGTATCGTTTTAAGTCAAACGAGACAGCATGGATCGTCTTTGACGGCATCACCACCGTGGAACAGGCACGTGAGTTGACTAACTGTGAGGTATATTTCCCACGTTCCTTGTCGGATCATACTGAGGAGGATATGACTTGGGAAGAACTGGTGGGCTACCAGATTATCGATATCCATGAGGGTGTTGTAGGGAAGATCGTTGACGTGGATGATTCCACGGAGAACATACTCTTTTATGTTGACCACCACGGTAAGACCGTGTTGCTACCCGCAGCCGACGACCTTATTATAGAGATAAACAACCAAGAAAAAATAATTACCACTGAGTTGCCTGAAGGGTTGCTCGACTTATCATAAGATGAAGAAACAAATAGCCATTCTGGGTTCTACCGGATCTATCGGCACACAGGCGCTGGAGGTCATCGAGGAGCACAACGACCGTTTTGAAGTATATTGTCT
>JAEEGL016704864.1_pt1 | contig 28814 bp, 22 predicted proteins | sample 9134231 | NCBI WGS metagenome assembly JAEEGL01 (sample SAMN16246548, study PRJNA631951) | gut metagenome | biome: gut microbiome; feature: rumen; material: fiber-attached | host: Bos | place: Iran: Karaj | collected 2018-10 | reverse complement strand
GGCTACTCGCCCCCTTGCCGCTAGGCGTTCCCCTCGGTGTTTTTCATAATATTTCTTTTGATTACAGATTGTAAGTACCACCCATTTTGACCAATAGAGTGATATTACTCAAATTTTACCACTCATTTTGACCAATTGACCGAATTTCTTTGTTTAATTGAGAAGTCTAAAACCCGAACATTCACCATCAATTCGGTAGTATTCTTTTCCATTCTTGAAAAGGATTGAGGCATCTGGCTCCAAAGCATAATTTGTCACAAAATAGTAAACGTCACCATTTTCCACCACTAGACCACGTGGCGACACTGGTGCTGACTCGGGCATGATTCTTGTGGCATCCCCATCTTTCCAAAAGCAACAGTACTGGCCTTCCTCGTATACTGTACCCAAACCATAAACTATGCCGTCAACAACTTGACCGTAACCTACAGTATGAAGTCCTGTCATCTTTACAAGTTTATTGTCCTTAGCATAATAAGCTTGATTTTGATGTCCATCTAATACCAAAGTAAAGAATGTGTAAATTGTTGAACCCTCGACACACAGGTCTTGGAAATACTTAACATGTGAGTTTTTGGGCAACTTTATGTTCTGTTCAACGGGAGTGCCATTCTTGGTAATAACAATATTACCTACTTCATAAACGTCTTGGACATCAAAGTTCCAAACTATATATACATCGTTATTAATTACTTTTAGAAATAATATACGTTCAAAATCAGTCAATCCGTCTATCTGCTTTATCTCGCCATTATCATAAAAAATACCATGGTAGTTATCATCGGCATCATAATAGAAAATATAGGCTTTGAAGCGTCCATCTTCTTGATAGGCAACCGAATTTATCACTGCCGAGCAATTACTCAATATTGTGGATTTCTTCTCTCCATTCACAAGCAAATTTACATCGGTGCCACCCGAAATATATGCGTTATATTCCAAAGCGTACCATTTGCCGTCTATTATCTCGAAACAGTCTGGTTTGACAATATAAGGATCAACACAATCGTAATCATCAAAACCAGAAGTAAAATGTACTCCACCTTCATTAAGAAATGGGAAAAAGAAAAAAGCAAAGGATTTTTTATCTTTATCTGGAAATTCTGGTTCATCACTTGAATCCTTGCATGATGGAATGAATACCAACATGGCGATTAATGCTATAAAGCCAAGAATTTTCTTTCTCATATCAATACAATATTGGTTAAATACTACTGCAAAGGTAGTTTATTTTCATCAAATAAAGGTTTATATTATAAAAAAACTTCCATATCATTTATAGAGAACACGCAAACATCCCTCAACTGTCGGATTTGTCCGCTGTTGAGCAGTTTGATTTGCCGTGTTCCCTTGTAGAAATTGTATCGCAATGGGATGCAATTTCTCCACTCCTGGATCTCTCCCGATTTCGTCCACAGTTTGAGGTCCACGGGGTCACCAGCCTTCAGCATCTTGCGAAGTGTTGATATGTGTACCGAGTTAGCCATATAGTTTGTGTTTTAAGCTCCCCCGCTAAGATAGACCAATGGTGCAAGCCGAAACCAGCGGCAAAACTTGTTTTGGCATTGGTGAGGCGCAGCCTATTGCCGCTGAAAGAGCGGGTTGTGGGGAGTATGATCAACAGTCCTCATTGTTCTCTAAACTCTAACCTCTTCCCTCTAAACTTCAGCGTCAGCTGAATGTCGGGTCATATTGTTCGGTGAATATCCTGTCGTGATCTACCGTCAGGTAGTCCGTCTGCAGCCAAGTCCTGCGGTCCGCGAACTGGTAAGTGAACTTCACCGTGTTGAGTTCGCCGTCACTGTCGTCGATCTCACAGGTAAAGTCCGTGATGAGCACTTTCGGCAGGAGTGTGAAATCAATATCCCACGGTTCCATTTCTTCATCAAGTTTGCCCATGCGAACGTCATGCGAGTAGAACAGCTGCTCAATCCATTGAACTCACTTCGTCAATCGGTATTGGGGGGTACCCAGAGTTCAGCCTACGGCTGAGACGAATGTCTTAATACCCCACACTTTTTTGCGACTGAACTCAAAAAAAGCGGGTAAAGCATCTACTGCCTTACCCGCTTCATATTGTATCTCTAGGGATTATTTTATTAGTCAAGCTTGTGGATAATGAGTCCCGAGCGGAGCTTAGGTTCAAACCAGGTAGCCTTTGGAGGCATGATGTTGCCACTGTCGGCGATGTTGATGATTTGACGCATAGTCACGGGATAGAGTGCCAATGCCATCTTCATCTCACCACTGTCAACGCGCTTCTTGAGCTCGCCAAGGCCACGGATACCACCTACGAAGTCGATGCGCTTGTCGGTACGAAGGTCCATGATGCCAAGGATGTCGCGCAAAATGTAGTCCGAAGAAATCTTCACGTCAAGCACACCGATTGGGTCGTTATCGTCGTAGGTTCCTTCCTTAGCAGTCAATGAATACCACTTGCCCTCCAAGTAGAGCGAGAAGTTGTGCAGCTTAGCGGGACGATACTCCTCAGTGCCCTTGCACTCGATGTCGAAGTGCTCGCCAACCTTAGCGAGGAACTCCTCGGGAGTGTTGCCGTTTAGGTCCATAACCACGCGGTTGTAGTCCATCACCTTGAGATGTGATTCGGGGAAGCAAACTGCCAGCAGGTAGTTATATTCCTCTTTGCCAGTGTGGTTTGGATCGGCCTGTGCCTTCTCCTCACCGATGTGAGCAGCGGCAGCAGTACGGTGGTGACCGTCGGCGATGTAGAGGTAAGGAATCTTGTCAAACTCCTCGGTAATCTTAGCAATAGTAGCATCATCTTTGATGCACCACAGGGTGTGGCCAATGCCATCCTCGCTCACGAAGTCGTACTCAGGCTCTGTCTCTTTAACCTTGTTGATAATCTCCTCGAGAGGCTCGTTGGTTGGGAACGACAGGAACACAGGCTCCACGTTAGCGTTGTTAACGCGAATGTGCTTCATACGGTCCTCTTCCTTCTCGCGACGAGTAAGCTCGTGTTTCTTGATGCGGCCTTCTACATAGTCTTTGTAGTTGGCAGCAACCACGAAACCATACTGAGTGCGGCCGTCCATAGTCTGAGCATAGATGTAATACATCTCTTTGGGGTCTTGAACAAGCCAGCCATTAGCTTGGAACTTCTTGAAGTTCTCCACTGCCTTGTCATAAACCTGTGGGTCGTGCTCGGTAGTGCCATCGTTAAAGTCGATTTCAGGCTTAATGATGTGGTAGAGCGACATCTCATTGTCGCCAGCCTCAGCCCTTGCTTCTTCACTCGAAAGTACATCATAAGGCTTAGAAGCTACTTTCTCAACTAACTCTTTTGGGGGACGAAGCCCCTTGAAAGGTTTTACATTTGCCATGATTAATTTTTACTTTGTTTAATTGTTAATTGTGTAAATAATAGAAAGTTATTTTACTTTTTGTTACTATTTTTCTTGCGTTTTAATTGCTTTATTTTTCTTGCGCAGTCATTACAGATGCCATATACAGTGAGATTGTAATAATATGTGGTGAAAGCCATAAATTTGCGTGCGTTCATATATGCCATGAAATTAGGGTCTTTCACCAGTTTCACTTTCCCACAATGCTCACATTTGAGGTGTATGAACGAGACATTGTCGGCCCTCTCATAATGGCTGCGGTTATCAACACTAAAGTGCCTTAACACTCCTGCCTCAACAAGCAATAACACCGTATTATAAACCGTGGCTTTACTCACTATAAAGTTCTTTACAGCCATTGCATCGATTAGATCTTCAATCGTGAATTGCTTTGCAAACTCCAAAGCGCATTCAAGTATTTTAAAGCGCTCGGGAGTTCGACGCTTACCGTGTTCTTTCAAGAACTTGTCAAAGTCCTCTACAATTACACTATTAGGCCTAGTTTCAAGAGCTTTCTTGTTGAGCATTGCCACTTATGAGTGTTAGAACATCTTCTCGGGATAAACACCCTGACGGTGCAACTCAGCAAACTTCTCAACCACTGCTGGGCGGTCTTCGCTGTAGGTCACGCCAAACCACTTAGAGTCGGTGCGCAGCACCTCAACAGTCGATTGTCCGCTCTCAACGAGTTCACTCACCACGATGGGGATGAAGAACTCGCTCTTAGGAACATTGATGCTGTGATTGAGGAAGTTGACGAACGATTTCTCGCTATGCTTGAAATAGTCGGGCGTAAAGCCCCAGAAGTTCATAGATACTGGAGTGGTGGGCTCAAGTGTCTCCACGAGGTCGCCCTCGGTGAAGATGATGTCGTGGTTCTCATCGTAGCCAATCTTGGTGCGCTCCACCACGCTCTTGAGCAGTCCGTTCTCGGTCTCGCAAACGCCGCGCGACACGGTGCCGCTCTCACTCATGGTGTTGCCCACGTTGAAGCCCACCATGAAATACTTGTCATGAGCATCCTCTGGAAGGTCACTGAGCGCCTTGGCGAGCACCTCAAATGAGTTGCGGCCATAGAAGTCGTCGCTGTTGATAACGGCAAAAGGCTCTTTTATCACGTCCTTGCCCATGAGCACAGCATGATTGGTGCCCCATGGCTTGGTGCGATCTTCTGGGCAGGTGAATCCCTCGGGCAGTGCGTCAACCGACTGGAACACTACCTCGGTGGGTATCTTACTCTCATATTTCGAGAGTATCTTGTCGCGGAACTCCTGCTCGAAGTCTTTGCGAATTACAAACACCACTTTGCCAAATCCGCTCTGGATGGCATCGTAGATTGAATAGTCCATGATGGTCTCACCATGAGGGCCTAGGCCATCGAGCTGCTTGAGACCGCCATAACGGCTTCCCATACCAGCAGCAAGAACAAATAATGTAGGTTTCATTTATTAAGTGTTAAGTTTAAAGTTTTAAGTGTTAAGTGAGCGCCTGCGGCGCGTGGAAGGTGGAAAGTGGAAGGAATGGATCAACTATGAACTGTGAACTATGAACTATAATCGGCGGGCGCCATCGCTGATGATTACCTCATAAACTTTGGGCTCGTGACCATACTTCTCATTGAACTTCTCACAAGTTGTGGCGATGAACTTGTCGTATAGCTCATCTTTCACCAGGTTGATGGTGCAGCCGCCGAAGCCGCCACCCATGATGCGCGAGCCAGTAACGCCACACTCGCGGGCGATGTCGTTCAAATAGTCGAGCTCAACGCAGCTCACCTCATAGTCCTTGCTCAGGCCATGGTGGGTCTCATACATGCACTTGCCCACGGTCTCAAAATCGCCACGCTCCAAAGCGTCGCACACGTCAAGAACGCGTTGCTTCTCGCCAATCACATACACGGCGCGTTTGTAGTCCTCATCACTGATTTTGTCGCGATTGGCCTCAAGCATCTCCATCGAAGCGTCGCGCAGGGTCTCAACACCCAAAGTGGCAGCCACGCGTTCGCACGATTCGCGGCGCTTGTTGTAGGGCGAGTCAACGAGCTCATGTTTAACTCTTGAGTCGATAAGCACGAGTTTGTAGCCCTTTGCATCAAATGGGTAGTACTGATGCTCAAGCGAACGGCAATCGAGGCGCATGAGGTGGTCTTTCTTGCCGAATACCGAGGCAAACTGGTCCATAATACCGCAGTTCACGCCGCAATAGTTATGCTCAGTTGACTGGCCTATCTTTGCAAGTTCAAATTTGTCAATCTTATTGTCATTGAACATATCGTTCAAAGCGAAAGCGAAGCACGACTCAAGTGCTGCCGATGACGACAGACCTGCGCCAAGAGGCACATTGCCGGCAAAAACAGCGTCAAAGCCTTTCACTGTGCCGCCACGCTTGATAGTTTCGCGGCACACACCAAACACGTAGCATGCCCATTGCTCATTAGGTTTGTCCTCCTCGTTGAGGCCAAACTCAGTATAAGCGTCAAGGTCGGCACTATAAACGCGCACCTTGTCGGTACCGTTTTCCTTGATGCCTGCCATGATACATTTGTCGATTGCACCGGGGAACACAAATCCGCCGTTATAGTCGGTGTGCTCTCCAATCAGGTTAATACGGCCAGCCGATGCATACATCACTGGCTCCTCGCCGAAGCGCTCTTTGAATAAAGCGATGATTTTCTCTTTCATTTGTGATATAGTTTTTGGTGTTTTTACTCTATGTTTGCAAAGATTGCACGAAGATACAACTTTATTCTCAAACAAGAGCAATGTTTCCCGAAATTTCAACAAATTTAAGGTTTACTGCCTAGTTCAGACTATGAAAGACAAAAACATTTTGTGCGGCAAACATCCGTTTTTCCAAAGCACTTCTCTCTGTTTAAACACATTTGTAATGTGTGGTAATTGTCCTTACTATTCACAAAAATTCTTTCCTTTTCAGCAAAAAAATGATGCATTAAAGGAAAAATGCTTATCTTTGAAAAATTATTTAGAAAACATACTTATGAAATATCTGAAACTACCTGACAACAAGGTGCGACGTCTCACGTTCTATCTTGCGATGGAGGAGCATGCAGCTCAGCTACTCAAAGACAACAAGAGCATCGACGAACTGTTCTTCACTTGGCGCGTGAGACCCACTGTGATTTTTGGCCGCAATCAGCTTATTGACAGCGAGGTGAATGTGAAATATTGCCGCGAGAATGGCATTGAATACTATCGCCGCAAGAGCGGTGGTGGGTGCGTCTATGCCGACATGGACAACCTCATGTTCAGCTACATCACCCGCAGCGACGATGTGACCACCACGTTTGCCCGCTATACCCACGCCATCGTGGCTATGCTCAAGGACTTGGGGCTTGACGCTAGCGACACGAGCCGTAACGACATCATGGTCGAGGGCAAGAAGGTGAGCGGCAACGCTTTCTATCACCTGCCAGGCATAAGTATCGTACACGGAACCATGCTCTACGACACCAACATGGAGAACATGGTTCAAGCCATCACGCCATCGGCAACAAAGCTCGACTCTAAAGGGGTGAAAAGCGTGAAGAGCCACATCACCACGTTGAACCAGTACCTCTCGATGAGTATTGAGGAATTCCAGAGGCATGCTCACAGCACTTTGTGCGACGGAGAGATAATGCTCAGCAACAACGATATAACAGCAATAGAGCGCATTGAAGAGAGCTATCTCACGCCCGAGTTTATCCTGGGCAACAACCCACGCTGCAACATGGAGCGCAGCGGCAGAATTGAAGGCGTAGGCGAGTTCAAAATCACCCTTGAATTAAATCGCAACACAATTCGCGACATCAACATAGCTGGTGACTTCTTCTTGCTCGGTGACATCGACAGCATAATCTCCCGCCTAAAAGGCCGTCAATTCACTGAAAATGAGGCAAAAAATGCCTTAAGTAATTTAGACCTCTCGAGAGTGATAATGAACCTCACTCAGGAGCAATTGCTGAACTTGCTTTTTGGGTAATATTTCATCTTAGAGAAATCGAATTTTTGAGCAACAGATCAATCTAGAAGACAAGTTCTATTCTTGCTATTTCTAAAATTTAATATATTTTTTCAACTTAAATTATTTTATCTCATTTTTATTATGTACTTTTGTGGAGAAATTGGAGCTTGAATCATTGGATGTATTTTTAGGCTTTAATTCTTGAAAACTAACAAACTGATTAACAATTTAATAACAATACTTATATCTTAAAAAACAACTTATTATGAGTGAAATTAAATTCACTTGTCTTCACGACAAGCATGTTGCCTTAGGAGCGTTGATGACTCCCTTTGGCGGTTTTGATATGCCCATACAGTACAAGGGCATCGTTGAGGAGCACAATGCAGTGCGCAACAACGTTGGAGTATTTGACGTTTCTCACATGGGCGAGGTTCACATCACCGGCCCCGAGGCTCAGAAGTTTGTAAACTACATCTTCACAAACGACATCACCAAGATGGAAGTGGGCGGCATCCAGTATGGCATGATGCTCTACCCCACTGGTGGCACTGTTGACGACCTGCTGGTTTACACCATGGGCGAGAACGACTACTTCCTCGTTATCAACGCCGCCAACATCGACAAGGACGTGGCTTGGATCAATGAGCAGGCAGCTAAGTTTGACGTGAAAGTTGACAACCAGAGCGAGAGCTACGGACAGATCGCAGTGCAAGGCCCTGAGGCCGAGAAGACCATGAAGGCTGTCCTCAATCTCGACTGCACCGACCTGACATTCTACACCTTCAAATGTGTAGATTACCATGGCGACAACATCATCGTGAGCCGCACCGGTTACACCGGCGAGGACGGCTTTGAGGTGTATGCCAGCCACAAGACCATCCAAGATATGTGGGACTTGCTCATGACTGCCGGCGTTCAGCCTTGCGGACTGGGCTGCCGCGACACGCTGCGCTTCGAGGTGGGTCTGCCACTCTATGGTGACGAGTTGACCGCCGACATCACCCCAATCATGGCAGGCTTCGGATTCTTTGTTAAGCTCGACAAGGAAGACTTCATCGGTAAAGACGTTTGCGCTCAGCAGAAGGCTGAGGGTGCTCCCAAGAAACTCGTGGGACTCGAACTCCATGACAAGGCTATTCCTCGTCACGGCTATGAGGTGTGCAACGAGAACGACGAGCCTGTGGGCTACGTTACCACTGGCTACCGTGGCATCTCGGTTGACAAGAGCATCGCTGTTGCCCTCGTTGATGCCGCCTATGGCAAGCTTGGCACTCCACTTAAGGTCCACATCCGCAAGAAATACTTCGACGCTACCGTTGTGAAGAAGAAATTCCACGATAAGAGCTACAAAAAATAAGTTCTAAGTGTTAAGTAGTAAGTGTTAAGTAAGGACAAATGAAATAACAAAACCTATTTTATAATAACATTCTATCAATTATGAGTAAAATTATTGAAGGACTCTATTACAGCGAGTCACACGAGTTTGTAAAAGTTGAAGGCGACTTTGGCTATGTAGGTATCACCGACTATGCTCAGCACGAGCTTGGCAACGTGGTTTACGTTGATATGCCCGAGGTTGACGACGAGGTTGAGGCAGGCGAGGACTTTGGCGCAGTAGAGAGCGTAAAGGCGGCCAGCGACCTGGTATGCCCCGTAAGCGGTACTGTTGTTGAGGTTAACGAGGCTCTCGACGACGAGCCCGGCTTGATCAACAAAGACGCTTTTGAGAACTGGATCATCAAGGTAGAACTCAGCGACAAGAGCGAGCTCGACAACCTGATGGATGCAGCTGCCTACAAAGCTTTCATCGGCGAGTAACACACAACTCATCATCTAAGCCAAGTGGCTGGCATTGATGTGTCCAGCACTTGGCTTTTCTTCATTAAAAAAACAACAAAATACACATAAGCAAACAATGAACTATAAATTTTTCCCACACACCCAGGACGATGTGAACCAAATGCTGGGCAAGTGCGATCTCAAGTCGCTCGACGAGCTCTACAAGGACATCCCCGAGGAGCTGCAATTTAAGCGCGACTATGACCTGCCACGTGCCATGAGCGAGATTGAGGTTCGCAACTTCTTCGCCGACCTGGCAATGGACAACACCGCCCTTAAATGCTTCATGGGCGCTGGCGTTTATGACCACTATACTCCCGCCGTGGTTCAAGACATCGTGAACCGCAGCGAGTTTTTAACAAGCTACACTCCCTATCAGGCCGAGATTTCGCAAGGCACCCTCCAATACATCTTCGAGTATCAGAGTATGATGGCTGAGTTGACTGGCATGGAGGTAAGCAACGCATCGATGTATGACGGCTGCACAGCCACTGCCGAGGCAATGATGATGGCGGTTTCTAACGCCAAGAAGCGCAACAAAGTGCTTATCAGCGAAACTGTTAACCCCTTCGTAATTCGCGTGGTTGAGACCTACGCCAAGTTCCACGGTATAGAAGTGGAGATGATAGAGGCCGAGAACGGTTTTACTAGCCGTGCCGACTTCGAGGCAAAGGTTGGTGCCGATGACGTAGCAGGTGTTATCGTGGCTTCGCCCAACTTCTTCGGAATCCTTGAGGACTATACCGGATGGGCCGACTTCTGCCACGAGCACAAGACTCTTCTTATCATGAACTGCCCCGCCAGCGCATTGAGCGTAATCAAGACTCCCGCTGAGTGGGGAGCCGACATCGCAGTGGGTGACGGACAAAGTCTGGGTATTCCTATGAACTTCGGCGGTCCTTACGTTGGTTACCTCTGCACCAGCAAGAAGCTCATCCGCAAGATGCCAGGTCGCATCGTGGGTGCTACCACCGATGCCGACGGCAAGCGCGCCTTCGTGCTTACTCTCCAGGCTCGTGAGCAGCACATCCGCCGCGAGAAGGCCACCAGTAACATCTGCTCTAACCAGAGCCTGATGGCGCTCTTCGTGACCGTGTATATGTCACTCATGGGCAAACAAGGCCTGCGTGAGGTGAACGAGATCAGTTACAGCAACGCTCACTACCTCGCCGATCAGCTCGTGAAGACCGGCAAGTTTGAGCTTGAATATCCCGACAAGCCATTCCTCAATGAGTTTGTAGTGAAATCTACCCTCAACATCGATGACCTGCTGAGCTGGCTCAACCAAGCCTACGCCGCTGGTGTTCCCATCGACGACGACAAACTGCTCATGTGCGCTACAGAGACAGTGAGCAAAGAGGACATTGACGACCTAATAGACGCTATTAACCAATTTATCGAAGAAGGCGAGGAGGACAAGAACAATGAATAATACTTTCTATGGCAAACTGATATTCGAACTCTCGAAAGAGGGTCGCAAAGGCTACAGCCTTCCCGAGAACAAGCTCGCAGAGTATAAACTCGCCGACCTGCCCGACGCTCTCAAGCGTCAAGAGGCTCCCTGCCTTCCAGAGGTTGATGAGATGACCGTGGTGCGCCACTACACCAATATGAGCAACAACAACTTCGGTGTTGACACTGGTTTCTATCCACTGGGTTCTTGCACCATGAAGTATAACCCCAAAATCAACGAGCAGATGTGCGCTCTGCCAGAATTCACCGGTCTTCATCCTTTGCAGGACGAGGAGAACGTGCAAGGCGCTTTAGCAGTGTATTACAATCTGCAACGCTCGCTCGCTGAGCTTTCTGGCCTGAAAGAGTTCACCCTTAACCCCTACGCTGGTGCTCATGGTGAGCTCACCGGTCTAATGGTGATGCGCAGCTATCACCTTGCCAATGGCAACCCCAACCGCGTGAAGGTTATCATCCCCGATAGCGCTCACGGCACCAACCCCGCCAGTGCTGCAGTTTGCGGCCTTGAGGTGGTAGTGGTTAAGAGCCGTCCCGATGGCACAGTCGATGTAGAGGATCTGAAACCCCTACTCGATGAGAACATCGCTGGTATGATGATGACTAACCCCAACACTTTGGGTATATTTGAGCACAACATCGCCGAAATTGCCAAACTCGTTCACGAGGCTGGCGGCTTGATGTACTACGATGGTGCCAACCTTAACCCAATGCTCGGCAAGTGCCGTCCTGGCGACCTAGGCTTCGACATCATGCACATCAACCTGCACAAGACCTTCTCGACACCTCACGGTGGCGGTGGTCCTGGCAGCGGTCCTGTGGGCGTGCGTGAGGGCTTGGAGAAATTCCTCCCCAACCCACGCGTAACCCGCGAGGAGATTGCCGATGACATCTATTGGTATCACATCGAGGATGGCGAAGACTCACTTGGCTCAATCAGCGGATTCTTGGGCAACTTTGGCGTGATGATGCGTGCTTATGCCTATATCCTAACCCTGGGCCGCGACGAGATTAAGAACGTAGGTCCACTTGCAGTTCTCAACGCTAACTACGTGAAGGAGTCGCTCAAAGATTACTATGAGCTGCCTCTCGACGGCGTGTGCAAGCACGAGTTTGTGTTCGACGGCTTGAAGGACAAGAGCACTGGCGTCACCACCCTTGACGTGGCTAAGCGTCTGCTCGACTATGGCTTCCACGCTCCCACCATCTACTTCCCACTGCTCTTCCACGAGGCAATGATGATTGAGCCTCCCGAGAACGAGAGCAAGGAGACCCTCGACGAGTTCATCGAGGTGATGAAGAAGATTGCCATTGAGGCCAAGGAGAACCCCGAGCTCGTGAAGACTGCTCCTCACAACACCCCAGTGCGCCGTCTCGACGACACTAAGGCTGCCCTGAAGCAGATTGTTACTTATCGCGAACTCCTGAGCGTTGACGAGCTATGATTTCAACCGACATTATTATAATAGGTGCAGGTCCCGGCGGTTATGAGATGGCCGCCGAGGCCGCTCACCACGGCAAGAAAGTGGTGATTGTGGAGCGCGACTTGCTGGGTGGCACTTGCCTGAACCGAGGCTGCATCCCCACCAAGGCGCTGTGCCGCAATGCCGAGGTCATCAACACCGTGCGCGAGGCAGCGCAGTTTGGTGTTACCACTGGCGAGGTGACTGTTGACTTTAGCGTCGCATTTGCCCGCAAGGAAGAAGTCGTTAAGCAACTGCGCGATGGCGTGGCAATGCTTATGGGCGGCGAAGGCATCACCGTTGTCAATGGCGAGGCAAAATTTGTCGATGCCAAGACAATCGAGGTTTCAGGCGAGCAATACACCGCCCCAGCCATCGTGATTGCCACTGGTTCAATTCCTCGCGGACTCCCCATCGAGGGTGCCGACCTGGCGATGACCAGCGACGACATCCTTGCTATGCAAGAGCTTCCCAAGAGCCTGTGCATCGTGGGCGGTGGCGTGATTGGCATGGAGTTTGCTGGCGTTTTTAGCAGCTTTGGCGTGGAAGTGACTGTAATCGAATTTATGAAGGAGATTCTTCCTCCATTCGACAAAGACATCGCCAAGCGTCTGAAGACCGTTATGAGCAAGCGTGGCGTGAACATTCTCACCCAGGCTGCTGTCAACGGTATCCACAAGACCGACGATGGTCTCGAAATCACCTTCGACCACAAGGGCAAGGCCAAGAGCATCGTTGCCGAGAAGGTGCTGATGTCGGTAGGCCGTCAGGCAGTATTGCCCGAAGGTCTTGAGGCTGCAGGTGTAGAGACAAGCCGCCACGGCATCGAGGTTGACAACAACATGATGACCAACGTTGAAGGCATCTACGCCATTGGCGACGTGAACGGCCGCTGCATGCTTGCACATGCCGCAAGCGCACAAGGCAGCGTGGCGCTCGCTCACTTACTTGGCGAGAAGAGCAACGTTAAACTCGACATCGTGCCAAGCGCAGTGTTCACCACTCCCGAACTGGCAATGGTGGGACTCACCGAACAGCAGTGCGAGGATCAGGGCATCGAGGTTGTTACCGCCAAGTCATTCTTCCGCAGCAACGGTAAGGCAGTGGCTATGGGCGAGACCGACGGAATGGTCAAACTCATCGTCAGCAGCGAGGACCTTACCATCGTGGGTTGCCACATCTGCGGGCCACATGCCGCCGACCTTATCCAAGAGGCTGTGACTGCAATGAACGCCAATATGCCAGTCAACCGCATGGCACAAGCCATCCACGGCCACCCCACCCTAAGCGAGGTGGTTATGGCGGCAGCCAAGCAGTTCTAAATCAATGCATAATTCATTAATGCACAATGCATAATTTAAAAAATCCTGCTCGATTTGAGCAGGATTTTTTTGTTAATGAATGGTTTGATTCTCAAATTCAACCTTTCTCTTGCTTGGTAAGCAGATCTTCAATATTACGATAATTGATATGACCTGTGACGCTGTCGGTGTTGTTATCAGTGCTTGTGTTCACCACTTGTGTCAATAAAGTTTCCTGCTTGAAAAGTGATCTGAAATATTGAAGATTCTTATAAAAGTCTGTATGAATTGTAGGTGACAATTTTATCTCAAATGCTTTAAGAGATTGCAATCCGTAGTCAAGAACCACATCAACTTCGCGCTGACTTCGGTCTCGATAAAAAAATAGATTGTTATCCAAACCATGGTTATACCTATGTTTCAAGAACTCTGTCACTACCATGTTTTCAAAAATCTGACCTCGCAAGGGATGTGTCTCAAGTTGGTGGGCATTATTAATGCCAAGCAGATAACATACCAAGCCAGTATCGTAGAAATAAATTTTGGGAGTTTTCACAAGCCTCTTACCTATGTTTCGATAGAATGGCTGCAGCCTAAATGAAATATAGGTTGCTTCAAGCACATTCATCCACTCTTGAATTGTGGGAAGAGACATGCCAAGCTCATCAGCTATGCTACGAGCGTTGAATTCACACCCTACCCTTGACGCGCTGATAATAACAAACTTACGAAACTCTGCTAGATGACGGATATTCATTATTTGCTGAATATCACGCTGAATATAGGTATTGTAGTAGTGTCGGTATATATCGCTTGCAGGCGCACCATTGCCCCACACAGCGGGATAAAAACCTCTAAACATTATCTCGAAATCACTAAGTGAACAGTCATTTTCGCTCAACTCCCCAACAGCCAATGGCAGCAATGTGAGCATTGCCGTACGTCCAGCAAGCGATTGAGAGACTTTTTGTGAAAGTTGCAAGTTGCTGCTTCCCGTTAGTACAATATTTGCGTTGGGATTAGCATCAACAACTACTTGCACAGTGCTTAACACTTCAGGCATACGCTGAACTTCATCAATTATGAGACCATTACAATACTTTTCCACAAAAACCTTACGATTGAGTTCCATCTCATTGACAACGGTTTCATCTTCAAGGTTCACATAGTGGTAATGAGGAAATACCATTTTGCACAAGGTTGTTTTACCTGATTGTCGTGGTCCAGTAATCGTGACAACCTTAAAAATATCTTTCAGCCGCAATAATTCTTGAGATAATATCCTGTTATACATGATTGTAATATGATATTTGACAAATATAAAGTACTACCTTATTTTTGGCAAAAATACAAATAACTAATGATATAACCAAATAATTAACCAAATATTTTTTATTATCAACTTATTGATCACCTAAGTTGCAGTCCAGACACATATATCGCTTTATACAAAACAAAAAAAATCCTGCTTGATTTGAGCAGGATTTTTTTGTTTCAAATGTTTATAGTCTTTTCGCAGTCAATAGAAACAATGAACTGTGAACTCTTAACTATAAACTAAATTAGTATCCAAAGATATCCTCAAGGCTAACTCGTTGAACTGGGGCGATTTTCTGGAGACGGTCCATGTCAAGTTCTTTTTCGTCCCCGAGTATGAGATAACGATAGGGTTTGCCTGCCATGTTCTCCTTCTCAAAGTCAACGATGTCGAAGAGATAGAGCTTGGGTAGTGCCTCATATACTTTGGAATAGATGTCATAGTCAATGCCACGCTCCTTGGCTGCAATGTAGCTTTGCAAAACACCAAAACGAGTGGTGCGGCGACTAGCAAGCTTCTTCATGAGCGACTCCTTAGCAAGGTTGAATGCACCATCGCTCTGTGGTATGTCGGCAATGAGCTTGTTGAACTCATCAACACAATCCATCATCTTATCGTTCTGTGTGATGATATAGGTGTAAACATCCTCTTTATGACCTATGCGTGATGGCTGATTATATATAGCGGCAGCCGAGTAGGCCAATCCGCGTGCCTCACGCAGCTCCTGGAAGACGATGCCGTTCATGCCAGTGCCGAAATACTCATTAAATAGACTGATTACAGGGGCGTGTGATGGATCCCAGTCGCGCTCGTTGTTGTTGTACTGCACCATATAGATGTTCTTGGCTTCGTAAGGTGCTAGCAGAATCTCGGTCTCGGGAGTGGGCTGCTCCATGTAGTCCATACCAAATGGAACATCTAGAAGATCCTTTGGCGTTTTATGGAGCTTAGAGATGCTTGCCGAGAAGTCTTTCTCGCTCATAGGTCCAAAGTAGAGTATCGTGTGCTGCATACTTCCAAGGTTCTTCACCAGGTCGAGCAGCTCGGCGGGATTAGTATTGCGAAGCTGCTCCTCGCTGAGGATATTGGTGTAGGAATTATTAGGTCCAAACTGACCATACTCCATGAGTCTTGCGAAACACTGCTCCTGGTTGCTCTTAGCATCAGCACGAGCTTTGAGGATTAAGTCAACGAGGCGGTTATAGGCCTCAGGATCAACTTTAGCATTCTTGTACAGATCCTCAATCAAGGCTACTGCTTGAGGCATATTCTCGCTGAGGCCGCTGAGGCTGACGTAAGTCTTGTTGTCAGTAACGCTGTAGCCCACATTGCAAGCGAGCTTGTAGAGTTTCTGCTTGAATTGCTGTGGAGTCATAGTGTTGGTACCCAGATAGTCAAGATAGCTGAATGCCAGGTCATAACGCAAGTCAGCGGTATTACCAAAGTCAAACATATAAACGAGGTTAAACAGGTCGTCATCGGTGTTCTGCTTGTAGAGCAGTGGCAGACCCGCCTTAGTCTCTGATATGGTCATATCTTTATTGAAATCCACAAAACGAGGTTGGATGGGTTCTACGGTCTCTGCCATAAGGTTCTTGACAAAGTCGCTCTGCTTATCGCGATTGGTGGGGATGGGTGTAATCTCAGGTTTCTCAATCTTCTTTACCGAGGTATCAACACCTTCACGCTTATAAACACACACATAGTTGTTGAGCAGATGGCGATTGGCAAAATCTACAATCTGCTGCTTATTCATCTTACCCATTCGGTCAAGCTGGCCCACTACCTGCTTCCACTCAATGCCGTTGATAAAGGCATTAACAAGGTATCTAGCACGTGTACCGTTGCTGTTCAAGCCTCTCAAATAGTGCAGCTTGGTGTTGTTAATCACACTGGTGAGAAGGTCATCGTCAAAGTCGCCCTTGCGCAGTTTCTCAATCTCGCCGAGCATCAAGTCTCGCACCTCCTCAAGGCTCTGCCCCTCATTGGGATAACCCATAAGCATAAGCAGCGAGTAATCGGCCATCTCATCGGCATAGGTTCCCGACTCCATGAGTTTTTGAGGCTGATTTAGATTGAGGTCCATAAGACCAGCTGTGCCGTTGCTGAGCATCTCGGAAATCACCTCGAGGGTGTCGTTCTGCAGCGATGGTCCACCCTCGAAGCGCCATGCCAGGGTCACAAACTCTGCCTCCTGACCAAGCACAGTAGTATCAACAGGAGCGGTAAATGGCTTAATAGGCGCAAACTCTGGACGAGAGAGGTTCTTATTAGGCTGCCAGTCGCCAAAGTATTTGTCAAGAATGGCAATCACTTTGTCGGGATCAAAATCACCAGCCATACAGATGGCGATGTTGTTAGGGCAATAATAGTTTTTGTAGTAGTTCTTGATATTGGTGATTGATGGGTTCTTGAGGTGCTCCTGAGTTCCGATGGTGGTCTGGGTACCGTAAGGGTGTCCAGGGAAGGCCTTGGCGTAGAGTGCCTCCTCGAGTTTCCACATATCCTTTGCCATACCGATGTTCTTTTCCTCATAAACGGCCTCAAGCTCGGTGTGGAAGCCGCGAATCACCATGTTGCGGAAGCGGTCGCTCTGGATGCGTGCCCAGCGGTCAACCTCGTTGGCGGGGATGTCCTCGGTGTAGCAGGTGACGTCGGTGCTGGTGTAGGCGTTGGTGCCAATGCCACCAATGCCCGCCATGAGTTTGTCATACTCATTGGGGATGTTGTACTGCGCGGCAATCTGCGACACGCTGTCAATCTCATGATAGAGCTGCTTGCGTTTGGCAGGATCAGTGACCTTGCGGTACTGCTCATAGCGCGCCTCTATCTCATCAAGATAAGGAGCCTCTTTAGCAGCATCGCTAGTACCAAATTGCTTAGTGCCCTTAAACATGAGGTGCTCCAAGTAGTGAGCCAGACCAGTGGTCTCGGCGGGGTCGTTGCGTGAGCCAGTGCGCACGGCGATGTGAGCAGCGATGCGTGGCGACTCGTGATTTACACTGAGGAACACCTTCATGCCGTTGCGCAGCGTATAGCACTGCGTGTGCATGGGGTCGCCCTCGTAGGTTACTGCTTTGGGCAGTTGAGCATCAGCTGTGAAATACATAGCCGAAACTGCAAGCAGTGTGAATAGTAATCTGAATTTCTTCATAGTGATAAATAAAATATGTGTAATAAATTATTGATTATTTTTACTGTGTTTTCGTAGCCACTCCAGTAAGGGCATCAGAAGCTTATTTGCAGGCTCAGCAGTGAGAACCTTGAGCGAGATATCCTTGCCCATGCCATTAAGGGTCTCAAACTGGAAATCGGGGTTATTGTCGTAATCGACAAGTGTCTCATCGTTGCTTTCAAAATGCGCTATCGCCTCGGCTGTCATCGTTTCGAGCTTGAGAAGCCAGGGGCGCACATCGTTATAAAGCAAGCGGTCGCTCTCGTTGCTGGAGTTTTTCATCGCTTTAATGACTTTGCATGCCTCATTCACCCCGCGCAGCTCGTTGAGCAGCGACTTGTGATTGGCTTTGCCGCTCTTTACCGACTTGTAGTAGTTGTCGATAGTGTAACCTATTGCATCGTTATCATAATAGCGCAGGTAGGGAGCCAGTTTTTTAAACGCCTCGGCGCGGTCCTTGCCCACCACAGCAGGGATAGCCGCCTCCCAGCTCCAGCGGCTGTTGAAGGCACAGTTGTTCCAAGTATAGTCGGCTACGCTAAAGAGGGCGATTTTCGACAGTTCGCCTTGCTGCATAGGGTTGATGATAATGGTGTTGGCACCCATCAGCTTCTTCTCGATGCTTGTGAGGTTGTTAATATGTGTCTCGTCGCGGAAGTTGCTGTAGGTGTCCATCACAAAGAGCTTGGTGGGGTCCTGATCATTACATGGATAGTTCCACCACCAGCTCAAATCACGCCCAAGCCAGCTGCTCACCAATTCCAAATCTGTGTTATTAGGCACCGACCACACGTCGCGACCTGTGATATAGATGCTGATTTTGCTCGGAGTGCTGCTAAGCGACTCATAAAACTCACGAGCACGCTCCTGGCTCACCCATCCGTGAGCATAGAGCTGCGGCACATAATGTAGAGGTTTCACAGTGTCGGTGGCAGATGCGCCCTTTTTGTTCCACTTGTCGTCGATACGCTGCTGTAGCGTAGTGAGATTGTCGGCACAGAGCCTCATGATAGCTGGGTCGCTGGGAACGCCCACGTCATCGACAAAGACACCAAACTGCCTAACGCCCAACTGGTGCATACTTTCAAACTTCGTCATTATCTTGTCGAGTACCTGCGGGTCCTCGGCATTGGCAAACGCATTGCCAGGATGGATTGCCCAGATGAAGTTCACCTTGCTCTCATGCGCCACCTTTGTGATGTCGCGCATCATGTCTTGAGTGAGGTAGCCAATGCGCTGCTGATCAGGTGTGATAGTTGTGGGATAAGGGGCGCCCCAATAGCGGGAGTGATAAGGGTCGCTCTTGGCTCCATACATGTAGGTGTTCATCTTGTAGCGCGCCATGAAGCGGAATAGGTCCTTAGTCACCTCGGCGCAATAAGGCACTCCATAGTAGCCCTCGATGATGCCGCGGTTTTTCACGTCGGCATAGTCGTAGATGGTGACGCATGGCAAGTCGGTAGTGCCTTGGTCAAGCATCTGCTCGAGCGATGCAAGTCCGCAGAACACAGCATCGGTATTCTCGCCCAATATAGCAACTACCGTAGTACCATATTCCTCATCGACCGATAGGCTCAATATGTGACGGTCATATTTGGGTAAATCAAATATGCTTTTATCAATCTTTACACCGGTTAAATCGGTTAAATGCTTATCGAGCACAGTGTTTGAACCATTGACACCCAAAATTAGAACTGACATATGGTCAGGTATGTGGTTAGTTCCTCCAATTCTCGTCCATGGGGTTAGGCCATGTTCTTCAAGCACCTGTTTTGCCCTGTTCACAGTGGCTTCATCTATAGCAGGTTCGGCAATGATGTTCACATCTTTGCAGAAGGATGCAGTTCCCGATAATGGGACTTGGCGCTGAGGGACAGGATAAATGGTGTAAGGCTCATTAGCCATCGCCACCAAAGCGAAACACATAGAAAACAGAAGTATTAATTTTTTAATCATCAGGCATGTTTTGTAAAAAAACACGCAAATATAGCCATTTATCGTCAAAAACCCAAAAACTTCTTTGTGTTTTCACTCAAAAGCAGTAATTTTGCAATTTAAGAACTAATAACCGAAAACTGACATGAATCTTGAGCAACTTACTGAAACCATAAGCAGCTATATCTGGTCATGGCCAATGATTATACTTTTGCTGGGCACTCATATTTTTCTGACTTTCAGACTCCGTGTGCCTCAACGCAAAATTTTCACCGCAATAAAGCTCTCTTTCACTAAAGACAAGGATTCCACTGGCGACGTGAGCCAATTCTCGGCGCTTGCAACCTCGCTGGCTGCCACCATCGGCACCGGCAACATCATCGGTGTGGCAACGGCAGTATCGCTAGGAGGTCCAGGCGCCGTACTATGGTGCTGGTTAACAGGTGTTTTTGGCATTGCCACAAAATATGGAGAGGGCCTGCTGGCAGTGAAATATCGCGTCAAGACTAGCGATGGAACCATGCTTGGAGGACCCATGTATGCACTCGAACGTGGTCTCAATATGAAGTGGCTGGCAATTCTCTTCTGCATATTCACCGCTATTGCCGCCTTTGGCATTGGCAACGGTGTGCAGGCCAACGCCATAAGTGAGAATTTCTCCATCCTGCTAAGCGACAACAGCAGCGTGACGAGCACCGCAGCATGGCTAAACAATGCGCTGGGACTTAATTTAGAACCTAAATTCTACTTAAGCATTTTAGTTGGCATTTGCCTTATGACACTCGTTGGAGTGGTGATAATTGGCGGTGTGAAGAGTATCGGCAGGATATGTTCAGCTCTGGTTCCGTTTATGGCAATTCTCTATGTGATGGGATGCCTTTATATCCTCTGCATCAACCACCAGTATCTGTGGCAGGCAATATGCTGGATTTGTAGAGATGCTTTCTCGCTCAAGGCAGGAGTAGGTGGAGCCGCAGGAGCTGCCATCATGGTGGGAGCACGATATGGCATAGCAAGAGGTCTATTCAGTAACGAGTCAGGACTTGGTTCGGCGCCTATCGTAGCAGCAGCCGCGCAGACTCGTAACCCTGTGCGACAGGCACTTGTAAGTTCTACTGGCACATTTTGGGATACTGTAGTTGTGTGTGCCATTACTGGACTGGTACTCACCACCAGCATAATCGCTTATCCCGAAATCGACTTCCATGACGGAGGATTGCTAACCAAGAAGGCTTTCGGGATGATACCTTATGTAGGTACTCCAATCCTCACATTTGGCATTCTCACTTTCGCTTTCTCCACCATCCTCGGATGGAGCTACTATGGCGAGAGAGCCATGGAGTATCTTGGGGGCAAGCGCATCATCATCTATTACCGCATCATCTGGCTTGCAATATGCTTTATGGGTTGTGTAATGAGCCTCGGTGTTGTGTGGAACATTGCCGACATCATGAACGCTCTCATGGCGCTGCCTAACCTTGTCGCACTCCTTCTGCTTTCTGGTGTAATTGCTCACGAGACAAAACGTTACCTATGGAGCGGAAGACTCGATGATATCGATAGAACACTGTAGTTCTATCCTTACTCAGCAGTAAGTAACCAAAAGAGACAATTTGCTCCAAGCGCCTAAAAGTAACCTGGGCGCTACTGGTGTATTGCGTCACATAAGCAGCTTCAAATGCGAGTAAGAATCCCAATTTTTCAACACTTAAGATACAACAGAATAACCACAAATAATAGCCCAAGTTGTTAAAAAAAAAAATTCTTCATTTTTTATCTACTTTTTGTATTATTAGTTGCTTTATTTTGACTAATTTTGCACTCTGATAACAATGTATTGATATTAACAAGGTGTGCAAAAGTTAAATAAACATCTGAAAAACAAATATTTGACCACACCACAACAAAAGAAATAACGACATGGGATTATTCTCATTTACACAAGAAATCGCTGTTGACTTGGGAACAGCCAACACAATTATTATCCATAACGACAAGATAGTAATTGATGAGCCATCGGTAGTGGCTCTCGACACCAAGACACAAAAACTGATGGCAGTGGGCGAGACAGCCCGCGAGATGCGCGGCAAGGTGCACGAAGGCATCAAGACTGTTCGTCCATTGCGCGATGGTGTGATTGCCGACTTCAACGCAGCCGAGCTTATGATCAGAGGTATGATCAAGAAGGTGAGCCAGAAGAACCACTGGTTCTCACCTGCCCTGCGCATGGTGGTGTGCATCCCATCAGGCTCTACCGAGGTAGAAATTCGTGCCGTGCGCGACTCCAGTGAGCATGCAGGAGGCCGCGACGTTTATATGATTTATGAGCCTATGGCTGCCGCTCTCGGTATTGGCATCGACGTGCTGGCGCCAGAAGGCAACATGATAGTCGATATAGGTGGTGGTACCACTGAGATTGCCGTAATCTCATTAGGCGGTATCGTGAGCAACAAGAGCATACGCATCGCCGGCGACGACCTCACCGAAGACATTCGCGAGCACATGCGCCGCGCCCACAACGTGAAGGTGGGTGAGCGCACTGCTGAGCTCATCAAGATCAACGTGGGTTCTGCCCTCTCGGAACTTGACAACCCACCCGAAGACTATATCGTGCATGGTCCTAACCAGATGACTGCCCTGCCAATGGAAGTGCCCGTTTCTTATCAGGAAATATGCAACTGCATCGAGAAGTCAATCTCGAAGATTGAGGCTGCTGTGCTCAGCGCACTCGAGCAGACTCCTCCCGAGCTATATAGCGACATCGTGAAGAACGGTATCTACCTTGCTGGTGGTGGCGCCCTTCTACGTGGTCTTGACCGAAGGTTAACCGACAAGATTGGCATCCCATTCCATGTTGCCGACGACCCACTGCACGCTGTTGCCAAAGGCACTGGCGTGGCACTGAAAAACATCAAGCGTTTCAAGTTCCTGAAACGATAATTTCTTTAGTTCATAGTTAAGAGTTCACAGTTAAGAGTTCATAGTTTTGTCGGACAAGTGTGAACTATGAGCTATGAACTGTGAATTATGAACTAATGACGGATGAACAATCTAATTAATTTCATAATAAAAAACAGCGCGTGGTTCTTCTTCGCTTTCTATGTGATTGTGAGCCTCGTGCTGCTGTTTCGTTCCAACCCGTTTCAGCAGAGCGTCTATCTCACCTCGGCCAACAGCACTGTTGCTACGATATCTAAGGTCGTGAATGGCACCTCCGACTATTTCCACCTCAAGGAGATAAACGAGGACCTAATTTTGCGCAACGCAGAGCAGAAGCAACGCATCCTGCAGTTGGAGAAGCAGCTGGTGGATCTAGAACTGAAATATGGTGCCAAACCTGGCGAGGCTGTGTGCGGCGAAGGAGACTACTCCTTTATCTCGGCTCATGTGATTAGCAACAGCGTGGTAAATCCCAGCAACTACATCACCATCGACCGAGGAAGCGCCGACGGCATTGAGCTCTACATGGGCGTGATGGACATGAACGGCGTGGTGGGTATAGTTGATGCAGTCAACACCCACTCGGCACGCGTGATGTCGATGCTGCACCCCGACACTAAAATCACCTGTGAGCTAAAAGGCAATGGAAACTTTGGCGTGCTTGTGTGGGACGGCAAGAGCACCGACCATGCCATACTCGAGAACCTGCCCAAGGTGGGAGAGTATCATGTGGGTGACACAGTGGTCACCAGCAGCAGTTCGCTAAGTTTCCCACCAGGATTTATAGTAGGTGTGGTAGAGAGCGTGTCGCCAACAACCAAGAGCGACAGCTTCATGAGACTTATCGTGAAGCTAACATGCCATATCACCCGCCTGAGCAATGTCCACGTGATAAAGAACAACCGCAAGGACGAGCTCAGACAGCTTGAAAGCAACGATGCTACAACCCTTAAAGAGGAAGGAGGGATGAAGTAATGAAGAATACACTTTTTAATTTTCTCCTCCTTTTCATTGGCTTGCTTGTGGCACAGGTGGTTTGCAGCAAGATTGTGCTCTTTGGTGTGGCAATGCCCATCGTCTACATCTACCTAATCTTGCGACTACCCGTCAACTACTCCATCAACTGGACGCTCACGATAGCCTTCTTGTTTGGACTCTTCATTGATATGTTCAACAACACCCAAGGAATGAACTCGCTGGCATGCACTGTTATGGCTATGACACGAAAGCCTGTTTTCAACTTCTTCATCGTCATGCGCGAGGATGAGGAAGGCGACCCAGTGCCTTCGGTCGATACAGTGGGAATTTCAAGTTATATGAAGTACCTGTCAACCCTGGTGTTCATATACTGCGCTGTGCTTTTCATGGCACAAGCGTTCACTCTTCACAACTTCCCACTTACCTTGGCACGCATTGTGGCCAGTAGCGCGCTATCCATTTTATTAATTTTTGGTATCGACAGTTTAGTGAGCACCGAAAGTGAGAAAAGACTATAATCTCGAGAAACGCAAGTATGTGATTGGCGGCTTTATTGTCGTCATTGTCGCTATATACCTGTGTAAGCTATTTGACTTGCAGATCACAAGCAACGAGTATAGTCAAATCGCCGTGAGCAACGCGCGCTCGGTGAAAATCACCCACCCATCACGTGGACAGATATATGATCGCAACGGCAAACTGATAGTGTATAATGAGCCAGCCTACGACTTGGTAATCACACCAAAAGACGTGACAGAATTTGACACCACTACCATGTGCTGGATTTTACAACTCAAGCGCGAGGACTTCAACCTGCTGTGGAAAAACATGAGCGACCCCAAGAAAAACCGCAACTACAGCGCCGTAACACCCCAACCGCTGGTACAGAACCTCGATTCGCTAACATTTGGCCGCCTGCAGGAAAGATTATACCTTTTCCCAGGGTTTGACATCTCACAACGAGTTATCCGCCGCTACAACTACGTGTCGGCAGCCAATATCCTGGGAGACATTCGCGAGGTGAATGCCGATGACATTGAGCGCGACAGCGACAATTACTACATCCCTGGCGACTACACCGGCGACCTGGGTGTGGAGAAGAGTTATGAGAAATACTTGCGAGGTACCAAAGGCAAAGAGATTTTCATACGCGATGCTCGAGGACGCAACAAGGGACGATATAACGAGGGAAAAGACGATGTGGCACCAATTGCCGGCAAAGACCTGCAGCTGAGTATCGACATTGACCTACAGCAGTTTGGCGAGAAACTCATGCGCGGCAAGAAAGGCGCTATCGTGGCAATAGAGCCAAAGACAGGCGAGGTTCTCACACTTGTCACTAGCCCCAACTACGACCCTGCGCTACTTGTGGGCAAAGATCGCGGCAAGAACTATGCCGACCTCGTCAATGACCCAAGCAAACCACTCTTTGACCGCTCAATCATGGCAGCCTATCCTCCAGGCTCAACATTTAAACCATCGCAGGGCCTGATGCTGCTGCAAGAGGGCATCATCACGACTAGCACGTCTTATCCATGCTTCAGAGGATATATCAATAAAGGTCTGAGAATCGGATGTCACGGTCACGGCTCCCCTATCGCCTTGCAGCCGGCCATCGCCACCTCGTGCAACGGCTACTTCTGCTGGGGACTCTACTACATGCTCAACAACCGCAAATATGGCAGTCTCGAGAAATCGTTCACTCTGTGGAAAGACTATATGGTATCGATGGGATTTGGCTACAAACTCAACATTGACTTGCCTGGCGAGAGCCGCGGATTTATCCCTAACGCGCAATTCTACGACAAGATGATAGGCAAAGGCCAATGGGGCGCCAACACAATCCTCTCTATCGCCATAGGTCAGGGCGAGGTGATGCTCACACCATTGCAAATCGCCAATCTAGGTGCCACAATAGCCAATCGTGGCTACTATATCACGCCTCACGTGGTGAAGAACATACGCGACGTGGGAGTGCTTGAGCAATACACAGTGCAGCACCACACCAAAGTCAATCCGCAATACTACAACGAAGTGGCAACTGGTATGCGAATGGCAGTTACTGGAGGTACCTGCCGTGGAGCCAACTTGCCAGGCCTTGACGTGTGCGGTAAGACAGGTACCGTACAGAACCCACATGGCCAAGACCACTCTGTGTTTATGGGTTTCGCTCCTAAAGATGACCCAAAAATCGCCATCTGCGTCTATGTCGAGAATGGTGGTTTCGGTGCCCAAGTAGCTGTGCCACTTGGAGCAATGATGCTGGAACGATACCTGCGAGGCTCCAGCGACGAGATAGAGGAGAGAGCCAGCAAGTGGAGCGACGGTACATGGATGGACTCACCTCAGAAGAAACCCGCCGAGGCCAAGCCCGCACAACCCGCCACAACCGCAAGAAACGTTCCATCCCCCGACAACAAGCCACATGACCATCAACAACGCGAACAAGCGGTAGTAATAAACCCAATTAGATTTATCAGCACATCACGCTATGGACACTACAAGGGATAACAACGAGAGCAACAAACTGCTCGCCTCGGTCGATTGGTTCACCGTGCTGCTTTATCTGATTCTCGTAGTAGCAGGAGCAATAAGCATCTATGCCGCCACGACTAATAGCATGTCGCAGGTTAGCATCTTTGACTTCAACACCTATTCAGGCAAACAGTTTCTTTGGATAGGACTATCATTTGTCATAGGCTTCGCATTACTGCTCATTGACAGGCGCATGTATGAGGGCTATGGCTACCTCATATATATAATAATGATTGTCATCCTCATTGCCACGGCCTTCCTGGCGCCAAACATCAAAGGCTCGCACTCGTGGCTTAAGTTTGGCGCTGTAAGCATCCAGCCCGCCGAGTTTGCCAAGACAGCAACTGCCCTGGCGCTGGCAAAGCTTTTCAGCACCTACGGTTTCAAACTCGGGCACTGGCGCACTTACATTGCGCCACTGGCAATCATTTTCATCCCAGTCTTCTGTATCCTACTTGAGAGCGAAACAGGTTCAGCTCTAGTCTTTATCTCGCTGATTTTTGTGCTTTACCGTGAGGGCATGAGCGGTTTCGTGCTATATGCCATCCTTGCAGCAGTGTCGTTCTTTGTCATAATGCTAAAGTTTGCCAACGAGATAATAATGGGCATACCCATGGGATCTTTCATCGTCTTTACTATTGTAATGATTACGATTGTTCTCATGCTGTTCTTCTATTGCCGTGCCATGATACCTGGACGCAACGTGGCACTAGGCTACATTGCCAGTGCTCTGCTGGCATGGGGACTCTCGGCATTGGGAGTCAACATCAACGGATATGTTTTCTTCTTCACCGTTATCCCTTTGTCTATCATATATCTACTAATCGCTATGTTCCGTGAGGACATCAATAAGATACTCATCACAATTGCCTTTGCTGTGGTATCTATCATCTTTATGTTCTCGGTAAATGCCGTGTTTAATAACATGCTGGCGACACACCAGCAGAACCGCATCAAGGTTGCTCTCGGCATAATGGAGGATGTTAAAGACAAAGGATACAACGTTAACCAGTCGAAGATTGCAATTGGCTCGGGAGGATTTGCTGGCAAAGGTTTCTTGCAAGGCACTCAGACCAAGCTAAACTATGTGCCCGAACAGCACACCGACTTCATCTACTGCACAATTGGCGAGGAAGAGGGATTTCTCGGTGCCTCGGCAGTGCTGCTGCTGTTCTTAGTGCTCATCTTGCGAGTGATTGCCATCGCTGAGAGGCAGCACACCGCATTCGGGCGAGTCTATGCCTACTGCGTCGCGGCTATACTCATCTTCCACATCACCATCAACATAGGCATGGTAATAGGACTCGTGCCGGTGATCGGCATCCCCCTACCCTTCTTCAGCTACGGAGGCTCCTCGCTTTGGGGCTTCACCATCATGCTCTTCATCCTCCTGCGCATCGACGCCGCAAGAGCCGAATACGGCACCTGGTAGTCACTTCAACGCACAATGCACCGCGTCTTCTACGCTTCGTAGCTTTTAACCTCTTCGAGGTCGTTTTCCGCATTTTGACACACCATCCTACATTGACCAGCAGAAAAAACTGCTGGCATGGGCTGCACTTGCTCGACTTGGGTCGGCGGCCATAAGCCGCCTTTTCTTGCCCCCAAGCTGAACAAGCACGAGCTTTAAGAAAATTAGGGTTTCGTAGAAAAGGGGGCTAATTCTACGGCACGCTCACAGCACGAACTGTATACCCGTACAACCTTAAGCCGAAGCCCCCGCTACTGCTCCTGACGACGCAAGCGATGAACAAGACACGAGCGGCGTACGAATGGGTGCTGTCGAGCGTGCGCGACCAATAGTACCCCCCCAGCATCCAAGGACCGTTGTAGAACGAGCTTCCCCAGCGGTAGCCAGCAGCCGGCAAGAACAGCGACGCGCCGTTGATATTGCTGGTGAACAAGCGTCCGTTGACACCGTTAATCGTTGTAACCTCCTCGGTGCAGTTATCATACAATTCTTGTATTTGGTCCTCAGACGGCATGCGCCACTGTGAGCCCCAGTTGGCAGTAGCTGCATCGTCCTTGGGGTCAAGCTCGGTATTGCCGTCCGTAAAGCCGTTATAACCCCTGCTACTTTCATTGCAGTACTTGGTATATCCGCTGCTGATGTTATCGGACCTATACCACTTGTAGGTGCTCAAGTCATAGACATCCTTGGGCGTGGTCTCGCCCCAGGCGAAGTAGTCGCCATACTCCTCGGGGCTGTTGGCACCCACGTTCATCGTTGCCCACAGAGTGCCGCTGGGCAGACCTAGGTCAACATACTCGTGCTCATCGCCACTCGGCACATTGCCCAAAAGATAGTCATAAAGAGCTGTCACATCGGCGGCTGTGACAACACCATCACCATTCACATCGAACTGATCGCCCCCTGGCACATTGCCCAAGAGATAGTCATAAAGAGCTGTTACATCAGCGGCTGTGACCACACCATCACCATTCACATCATAATGATAGGTTTGTGAATAACCCGCCACACTAAATGTGGCTGCAATGAATAATAAGATAAATAATTTCTTCATGATT
>JAEEGL013569608.1_pt1 | contig 28818 bp, 36 predicted proteins | sample 9134231 | NCBI WGS metagenome assembly JAEEGL01 (sample SAMN16246548, study PRJNA631951) | gut metagenome | biome: gut microbiome; feature: rumen; material: fiber-attached | host: Bos | place: Iran: Karaj | collected 2018-10 | reverse complement strand
CGGTCCTTTCGGCAAAGGGCGTTCGCCTGATGCGGACGGCTTGCTTTGCCAAGGAAATCGTTGACACGCTGATTCCCAAGAGCGAATCGGCTACGCCTGCGCCCGCAGCGACGGAGGCCCCCAAAGCCCCGGAGATCGAAGCAACGCCCGCGCCGACGCATGTGCCGGATCCCGACTTTATGGACGATGCGGCGCAGCCGTTTGCCGATACGTTTGCTTCCCTGCCGGATGTGATCGAAGCGGTCGCGCCGGGCGTGGTCGGCGTCAGCAACTGGAGAACGTATGACCGCACGAATACGCAGGTCGAGATGTCGTCCGGGTCCGGATTTTTGATCACGACCGACGGGTATATCTTAACGAACGCGCACATCATCGAGGATGCGGAGCGCGTTACGGTACGGCTGAGCACGGGAGAAACGAAGGACGCTGTTGTGGTCGGTTCGGACCGCACGAACGATATTGCGGTGCTGAAGGTGGAGGCCGAGGGGCTCATCGCACTGCCCAAAGGCGATTCGGACGCGGTGCGCGTCGGGGAGTTCGTGTTCGCGATCGGTGATCCGGTCAAGACCGAGCTGGCCGGCTCCGTTACGTTCGGCATCGTCAGCGCCAAGTCCCGCGCGATCAATATCGACGGGTTTACGAACAACTATATCCAGACCGACGCCGCGATCAATTTCGGCAGCAGCGGCGGTCCGCTGATCGATATGAACGGCAATGTCATCGGCATGACGAGCGCCAAGACCGTGACCGCCGGGTATGACGGCAACGGCAACACGGTTTCCGCGGAGGGCATCGGTTTTGCGCTTCCGATCAATCACGTATGGGAGATCGCGTCGCAGCTGATCGTTTCGGGCAGCATCGCGAAGCCCGGCATCGGCATCACGATTGCGCAGGCAAACCCGATGTATGTCGCGGAAGACGAGGAGATGCGGCCGTATGTCGCATCCGTGACGGCGGGCGGACCGGCGGATCTGGCGGGCGTACAGGTCGGCGATGTTGTGCTGAAAGTCGACGGCAAGGAGTATACCGATTACGATCAGATCGTTGCCTATATCCGCGAGCAAACGACCGTAGGCCAGCAGATTGCGTTGACCGTTGAACGCGCCGGCGAGGTTTTGGAGCTCACGGTCACGGTCGGCGATCTCAATCGAATGCCGTAAGAAAGGAATTCTATGAACCCAAAAGCGTTTATCACGCTGGAATATGATAAAATTCGGGCCATGTGCGCCTCTTTCGCCGCCTCCGATCTCGGCAAGGCGGAAGCCGAGGCGCTGACGCCGGTCTCCGACCTGGAAGCGGCGCGCACGCTCCTCAAGCAAACCTGGGAAGCGGACGCGATCTATCGTCGTACGGGGCGGACGCCGGTGGAGAGCTTCCCCGATATTCGAAACACGTTGCGCCGCGCTCCTGCGGCGTATTCGCTTTCGATGAGCGACCTTTTGGGCATCGCGCGGTGCCTGACCGTGAGCCGCAGGGTTCGCGAAGCGCTGAGCGAAGGCGACCCGGAATCGGAGCTGATGCGGCTTTCGAACGCGCTCTCGTCGCACCGTACGATCGAGGACGAAATTGCGCGGTGCATCCTCTCCGAGGAGGAGATGTCCGACAATGCGTCGCCCGCGCTTTCCCGCATCCGGCGGCAGATGCGCATCACGAACGAGCGCGTGCGCGATAAGCTGAACAGCATCGTCAAGAGCACGACGTATCAGAAATATCTGCAGGAACCGATCATCACGATGCGAAACGGTCGTTACGCGATCCCCGTGAAGGCGGAGCACCGCGCGCAGATCGGCGGGCTCGTGCACGATCAGAGCAGCTCGGGACAGACGCTGTTCATTGAGCCGACCGCTGTGGTTGAGCTCGGCAACGAATATAAACGGCTGCTGGCCGAGGAAAAACAGGAGATCGAGCGGATCCTTGCGGGACTCACCGCGCTGTTCGCCCCGTATGCGGACGAGCTGTATGCGAGCTTGCTGCAGCTCGGCAGGATCGACTGCATCTTTGCAAAAGCCGTGCTGGCGCGGGAGCTGTCGGCTTACTGCCCGCGTCTGAATGACAGCGGATTGATCCGGATCAAAAACGGCCGCCATCCGCTGATCGATCGAAAGAAGGTCGTTCCGATCTCGGTCTGGATCGGGGACGGATACAATACGCTGATCATCACCGGCCCGAATACCGGCGGCAAAACGGTCACGCTGAAAACGGTCGGCCTGTTTACGCTGATGGCGTCGTCGGGCATGTTCATCCCGGCGGATGAGAACAGCGATATTTCCGTGGTGGACGACGTATGCGCGGATATCGGCGACGAGCAGTCGATCGAACAATCGCTCTCGACGTTCTCGGCACATATGACGAATATCGTCGAAATCCTGAAGCGGGCGGACGCGCACACCCTGGTGCTGCTCGATGAGCTCGGCGCGGGGACGGATCCGAACGAGGGCGCAGCGCTTGCGCAGGCGATCCTCGAGTATCTGCAGAGCTGCGGCGCGATCACGTTTGCGACGACCCATTACAGCGAGATCAAAGCCTTTGCGCTGACGCGGGAGGGGATGCAGAACGCTTCGATGGAGTTCGATGTGGATCGCCTCTGTCCGACGTATCGGCTGTTTATCGGCATTCCCGGCAAGTCGAACGCGTTTGAGATCAGTCGCAGGCTCGGCATTTCGGATGCGATCATCGAACGCGCGAAAGCGTTTTTGGAGACGGAGGATATTGCGTTTGAAGACGTGCTCAGCGGCGCAGAGGCGCAGCGGCGCGCGGCGGAGGAAACGGCGGAGCGCGCGAACGCGGAGTATGCCGAGGGAAAGAAACTGCGCGAGCAGCTTGAACGGGAGCTTGCCAAGATCAAAAACGAGCGTGCCGCCATGCGCGAAAAGGGGCGGGAGGAGGCGCGAAGCGTCGTAACCGATACGCGGCGGGAGATGGAATCGCTGATCGCTTCGCTGCGCAAGGTGCCGAACATCGATCATAAAGCGCTCGAACGCGCGGTGCAGTCCGCGCGGGACGGGCTTCGGGAACGCGAAGCCACCCTGTACGACGGGATCACAACGGACGATGCGCCGGGCGCAATTCCGTCAACGGTCACGAAGGGACAGACGGTGTTCGTCGTGAGCCTCAACAACACCGCGACCGTACTGAAAACGCCGGACGCGAAGGGAAATGTGCAGGTGCAGGCGGGCGTTATCAAGGTGTTTGTGTCGATGTCCGATCTGAGGATCCCAGAAAAGCCCGCCCAAAAGCAGAAGGTCGTGACCCGACCGCGGGAGATCATGACGGAGATCAAAACGGTTGCGTATGAGCTGGATCTGCGCGGCTCGATGGTGGATGACGCGATTCTGAAGATCGATGCGTTCATCGATCAGTGCGCGATGACCGGGCGAACCGAGTTCAATATCATTCACGGCAAAGGAACCGGCGCGCTGCGCGCGGGCGTGCAGAGCTATCTTCGGACGCATCCGAAGGTCAAGAGCTTCCGCCTCGGCAATTACGGCGAGGGCGATGCGGGTGTGACAGTCGTCACCTTAAAGTAAACGGAGGAAACGGTATGAAGCGAATGCATTACCTGATCGTTGCGCTGATCCTGCTGGTCGGCGCGCTGACGTTCGGCATCATCGGATTGATTCAATTCCGGGCGCAGCCGGAGCCCACGGAGATTACGTCGTACGGAATCATGCCGTTTTACGTTTCCACGTTCGGGTACGGCACCGCCTACAACGACGAACAGGGCAATCCGGATGAAACGCTGTTGATGCGTTACGTGGAATATCGCAGCGAGGACGGGCGGTTTTCCTTCCTGCGCGAGGTCAGCGCGGAGGAGTATTCGGACTTTGAGATCGCGCGCGAGAACGAAGCCGAGCACCGCGCGACGTATCGGTATGTCTATACTTATTATCTGGACGGCGAGCTGATCCCCATCATTCAGGAACAGGAGCTTTCGGACAATCAGATCCGCGAGATCGCGGGGGCGACCGGCCGGGCGACGATCTGGCAATACCTCGCGTTTGCGGGCCTGCTGTTGATCGCAGGCGGATACTTTTTGTTCCTTGCGCTTCGGAAGAAAAAGAAGAAACCGATCGATTCGGACGACGTGGTAATTCAATAGGAATGATCCACCGGCTTAGCCGGTGGATCATTCCTATTCACTCAATAATTCGTCCAGTTCCTTCCGCGTCGGCGTGGAACGGCCGCCCGTATGCATCACGCAGCAGCCCGCAACCGCGTTTGCGATCCGGTTCGCTTCGGAAAACGTCTGCCCCCAGAGCAGAGCGGCGATAAAGCCCGCGTCGTACGCGTCGCCCGCGCCGATCGTATCCGCGACCGGAACCGAACAGGCGGGGCAATGCAGCGTTTCACGCGTCGTATAAACGGTTGCGCCGCGTTCGCCGTCCCGCGCAACCACGATCCGGTCCGGCGCAGCAAGCGAGCGGATCGCTGCATCGTCCTCGGCGCCGCAGAGCAGCGGAAGTTCCGTTTCGCGTGAGCCGAGCAGCACCGTGCAGTACGACGTCGCTTCGACGAGGTTCCGATAGAACGCTGCGTCGTTGCGCGATTCGATGCGCGCATTGATATCGAGCGAAACGGGAATGCCGGCCGCGTGACAGCGCCGCATCGCGTCAAGCTGTGTCGAGGCGGCGGGCTCTTCACGCAGCATCATTCCGCTGCAATGCAGCCATCCGATCGATTCGGTGAGCGGCTCGGGAAGCTGGGAAGGCAGGATCCGGTGCTGCGAAGCGCCGGTGCGATGCGTTGCAAAGGCCGTGCGATCGCCCGCTTCGTCCAAAACGATCGCGATCAACAGCGTCGGCACGGCGGGGTCCGATCGAAGACGCGTTTCGTCGATCCCGAGCGATTTCAGCCCCTCCTTCAGTTCCGTTCCGTACGCATCGGCGCCGACCGTTCCCGAGAACAGGACATTCAGACCGAGCTTTGCGAGCGCGGCCGCGGTATTGGCCACGCTTCCGCCGTGCCGGAAAACGACGTCCGTTTCCGAGACCGGCACGCGTTCGCCGCGCTTTGCGCGCTGCACCGCACCGAGCGGCAGGATCAGATCGGCGCAGATATCGCCGAGACAGAGGATCGGTTTCATATTACCTCCGAAGCAGGATGATACCAAATTGTACCATGAACTGCGCCGCGTTGCAAGAAATCGGAGCAAATTGCGGAAAAACAGGGGAATTTGCGAAAAGAACTTTTCAATTTGCAACGAATGTGTTATACTGATTCAAAAGAAAGGAGTGCGCGTTATGGAAGCGATTTTCGGCGTTTTGTGGGTGCCGTGCCTGTTGTGCTTCATCGTGGGCGTGGTGCTTTTGGTCATTGAATTGTGTTTGCCCGGCTTCGGCGTGGCGGGCTGCGTTGGGACGCTTTGCTTCGGGGCGGTGATCGTCATGCAGTTTATGACGAACAACCCGTCGACCGCGTCGCTCGTGTCTTTGGTCATGGCATTGATCATCATCCTACTCGTGGCGATGCTCATTCGCTCGATCCAAAAGGGGCTGTTGTTCCGCTCCCCAATCGTTCTGAAGGAGCATATCGGCGTTTCGGCCTCCGTGCCTGCAAAGCCTGAGGAGGACCTTGTCGGAAAGACGGGCGTTGTTGTGACCCCGCTCCGGCCGAGCGGAACGATCCTGATCGACGGGAAACGCGTGAACGTGAAAACGCAGGCGCGGTTTATCGAAAAGGATCAGACCGTCACGGTGATCGCGTCGGACGGTTTGGACTGGATCGTGGAATGAAATACTGTAAGAAGTGCGGGGTGCTCTATTCGACGGATGTGTGCCCCAAATGCGGCATTGTCATGCCGGACCCGGACGCTGCGGAACAGAAGCCCCGGGATCCGCGTGAAGTGCGGCGAAACTGGATTGCGCTCTTGATCGGGATTCCCGCATTTATCGGCGCGATTCTGCTGATCGTTTATCTGTTCCGTACCATTACCAGTGCATAAAGGAGAAAAGACTATGAATACGCTCGTCGGCGCAGCGCTGCTCGCTGCAGGCACCAATGTTTTTCTGTATGTTCTGCTCGCGATTCTGATTATCGTGGTTCTGATCATTTTCTTCACGTTCGTTCCGGTCGGGCTGTGGATCTCGGCAAGCGCGAGCGGCGTGAAGATCGGGTTGTTTGACCTCGTCGGCATGCGCATCCGCAAGGTCAGCGCGGCGGACATCGTGAACCCGATGATCAAGGCCACAAAGGCGGGCCTTGAGATCCCGATGAACAAGCTCGAGGCGCATTATCTTGCCAAGGGCGGCAAGATCAACGGCAAGGCAAGCGTGAACCGCGTGGTCGATTCCCTGATCGCGGCGCAGCGCGCGGGCATTCCGCTCGACTTTGAGCGTTCCTGCGCGATTGACCTTGCCGGACGTGACGTATTGAACGCCGTGCAGATGAGCGTCAATCCGAAGGTGATTGAAACGCCGATCATTGCGGCAGTCGCAATGGACGGTATCGAGCTGCGCGCCAAGGCAAAGGTAACCGTGCGTGCCAATATTGACCGGCTCGTCGGCGGCGCCGGCGAGGAAACGATCATCGCGCGCGTCGGCGAGGGAATTGTTACGACGGTCGGCTCCGCCGCAAGCCACAAAGAGGTTCTGGAGAACCCGGATCTGATCTCCCGCACCGTGCTCGGCAAAGGACTCGACGCCGGCACCGCGTTTGAGATTCTTTCGATCGACATTGCGGACGTGGACGTGGGCCGGAATGTCGGCGCACAGCTGCAGATCGATCAGGCGGAAGCCGATAAGCGCATCGCGCAGGCGAAGGCCGAGGAGCGCCGCGCCATGGCCGTTGCGCAGGAACAGGAAAACATCGCGGCTGTGCAGGGCATGCGCGCACGAGTAATCGAAGCGGAAGCGGAGGTCCCGAAGGCGATCGCTTCGGCATTCCGCGAGGGAAAACTCGGTGTGATGGATTACTACAATATGCAGAACGTCATCTCCGATACCGAGATGCGGAACGCGATCAGCAAGTCTACGGCGCCCGCCAAGGATAAGAAGGACAACGCATGATATTCGGATTCTTTCCGCTCCTGATAGTCGGCTTCGTCCTGTTGAGCATCTTTTTGACCGTGTCCAAGCGCAAGCGGCAGACGGAGGAGATGCAGAAGGCAAAGGCGGAGCAGCAGGCTAAGGCACAGGCCGTGCCTGCGCATCGACCGGCGGCTGAACCGAAAAAAACGGTTGCGCCGACCTATCGGGAGCCGACCGCGAGCGCTTCGGGACGGGCGACCTATTCGGCCGCGGCCGCCGAGGCTTCGTATTCTGCCGCAAAGCAGAAGCGCCCGGCCCCGGAACCGGAGGAGGCTTTGCAACAAAGCCCGGTCTGGAACTGGAATTCCGATTCCGCGCTGCAAGGTATCGTGTACGCGGAGATTCTCGGAAAACCGAAGGCATTGAGAAAATAACATGAAAACGACAAATACAACGCGTATTTGGGTCACGGCCGTACTGCTGGCAATCTTACTTGCGGGGTACGGCGCGTGGCTCATCCCGGAAGCGCCTTCCTATTGGGAGACGTTTCTGTTTGTGACGCTGTTGTTTTTGCTGTTTTCGATTGCGATCATCCGGTTTGTTCCGTATCTTCTGACGTATTTTGCAACCGGAAAGGAACCGCACCTTGAGCGCATCGGGGAACGCACGTATCGCCGGTGCGGCATGCGCGAGCTTGCGAAGGTCGTGCTCTGGATTTTGGTGCTCCGGTTGATTCAGCTGCTGCTGACATATCTGCTGCATCTGGGGCTGTTCGGGTACACGGAAACGTTTTTCCGCGTACAGCGCATCTGGCTCGACTTCTTCCATGCCGACACGTGCTTCCCGGGGTACGCACTGCTGTCGAACTTTTTTTGGTTCGTCACGTTCAATTTCAACCATGCCCGGTTTTTGGCGTCGTACGTGTTCACGGCGTTGGGCGGCGCGATGCTGTATTATTGGGTGCTCGTCGATTTCGACCGCACGGTTGCGCGGCGCACGGTGCTGTATTTCTTCCTGCTGCCCGCGTCATGCCTGCTGCTCGGAACGCTGCCGGACGGGTTGTTTCTCCTGTTCTCGCTGCTTTGCCTGATGTTTGTGCAAAAGCGCCGGTTCGTGCTTGCAAACCTGTTCGCGATGTTCGCCGTGATGACGCATCTGTTCGGCGTTCTGCTGTTTGTGCCGTGCATCATTGAATTTTCGCAGATGCTCAGCGATGACTTGCGGAATCATCGCGAAGAGAAAAGCGGCTACCTGCTGCGGCAGATCCTGTCCGCGGTGTCGTTCCTGTTGGTACCGGTCGGATTTGCGGCGGTGCTGCTGTACAGCTCGGTTCGTTTCGGCGGGCCGACGGAGCTGTTCCGCGCGGCAATGGAGCGGTATGGATACGCGCCTTCGACGCCGTTTCGCTCGGTGGCGACGCTGTGCAACCGGTTCTTGGATGCGCTCCGCACAACGGAGGGGGAGGCGCTGCGGTATGAGCTCGGCAATACGATCCCGAATCTGGTCTATCTGGTGCTTGGAGCCGTTGTATTGATTCTGGCACCGGGGCGGGTGCGGACGTCGCATATCGCCTATCTGCTCGTAACGTATGCGGCCGTTCTGTGCGCAGGAACGCTGCTGGAGGTGCCGCGGCTGCTGTCGCTGTGCGCGCCGTTCGTGCTGACGATTGCGTTGACCGTAAAGAAGCGGTGGCTGCACGGTGTGCTGTATGCGGTGAGCTTTGCACTGCTGATTCTGTATCTGACGGCGGTGGTCGGCGGGTACACGATCTACGGGACGGGGATTTGAAAATCGAGGATTGACAAATCCCGAAATCGGAATACAATAAAGCCATGCGATTGTGGTGGAACGGCATACACAACAGACTTAAAATCTGTCGGGGAAACCTTGCGGGTTCAAATCCCGCCAATCGCACCACGAAAATGACCGCCCATGAGGCGGTCTTTTTCGTGGCAAAAGGAATCGGGAGGGATTTGACCGAGCGACGGAAAAACACCGCAGTGCGGTGTTTTTCAGCGAGGCGGCTTTGCGGCACGGCGGATTGCGCGTTGCGAAGCACAAGCAAGCCTGCCGGATTTCCACCGCCGCAAAGAAATCCCGCCAATCGCACCACGAAAATGACCGCCCATGAGGCGGTCTTTTTCGTGGCAAAAGGAATCGGGAGGGATTATTCCGCGCGGACGGTCAGTTCGGTTTTGAAGCCGTTCAGCTCGACCTTGTGCTCGGCATCCGGGACGCTTTCATACCCGTCGAACACGAGATCGCAGGATCTGCCCTTGTTGTATACGTGGACGGGCGCGCCCGCTTTCAGGTACAGATTCGAGATGCAGCGGAGCTGATTGATGTCGAGCTGTTCCATGGAGCCGTCGTAGTGCAGCTCGAGGTCGCAGCGGGGGGTCAGCTCGAAGTGCCCGCAGGCACCGCTGACACGAACGTTCTCGGCTTTCCCGTCAAATTCAAGATGCTTTTTGACCGGGATATCGTGGATGAGCAGCGTATGCACGTCTCCGTTCAGCTCGATGCGATTGGAAAACTCCTTCGGAAGCAGCACCTTGATCCAAAGATGCTTCTTTGCGTCCTGCTTCGAAAGCGTCTTGTTCGTTTCGACGCTGATATACTGCTTATCGAGTTTGATCTCAACGACCGCGATATTGATCTTCCGGCCGTTTTCGAGCTTGACTTTGGCAAGGTCATAGGCTTTATCCTGTAAATCGGTGCGGATCTCGACAACGATCTTTTCGCAGTCGGCAAGCGAAACATCGAGTACGTTTGCGTTCCCGAACGAGAGCTCGAAATCGTCCTTGCCGAACACATCGAATTCGGTGCGGCTGACGTTCTCGGCTGCGCCCGCTTCGCCGTCGGACAGCAGTACGTCATAGGAAACGGAGAACGCTTTCGCGAGCGCCTCAAGGTTCCCGATATCGGGCGTGCCTATGCCGGATTCCCACTTGGTGATCGCCTGACGCGAGACGTTCAGCTTTTCGGCAAGCTGTTCCTGAGTGAGATTGTTCTGCTTTCTGAGATGTTTGATGGTTTCGCTCAACATAGTCGTTGGCTCCTCTCGTTTTTGTGCCTTCATTCTACCCTCAGACAGCGAGTAGCACAATCAAGAACTGTTTCCGTTTTCCAAAAAAGAATGCTACGCTTCGTAGCAAATCCAAAGAAATCAGTCCGGATCGATGAAAAAACGCAGACCCGAGGTCTTTGCAACGTCCGAAAAGACGCCGATCAGCCGATCCCCGTATTCGCCGAGGGACTGCCGCATGGCTTCCGCGTTGCGCAGCACAAGAATCGTGTTGCCGCAGAACTCGCCGAGGCAGTCGGCAAGCGCGTCGAGATTGCGCCCGTAATAAACCGGGAAGCGCAGCGCCATCGCAAGATACCGATGCGTTTGCCGCCGATCGGTCATGCGACGTCCGTCCAATGTGATGATTTGCATATCAATCCCCTCCGTACAGCAGCGTGAACGAGTTGTAATGGTCGTCGGTGTAGTAGATCAGTCCATCGGATGAGAACACGATCCGCTTGTCCCCGCGCGAGCGCTTGCCCATCGTGCCGATGTCGCACTCCGTATACGTGCGTCCTTTGGCAGCCGGCAGTTTCTTTTCATAGTTGCCGAACCGGTCTCCGCCGATGCACATGCCCGGCGCGTACGGCTCGAGCGAACCGCCGGACCATCCGAGCGCCTGAGCTTCCTTTTTCGTCAGATAGTTGGATGGCAGATGCGCGTACAGGTGCAGGTACAGCGCGACGTCATCCTTTTCGTCGTAAACCCCGTCTTCCGATACCGGCGGCTCGGTGGGCTTCGGCGTCGGCGTAGGCGTCGGATCCGGCGTGGGGGTCGGGTCGGGCGTTGGCGTCGGGTCGGGCGATGGGACGGCGGTTTCCGCCTCCTTGGGCGCGGCAGTGGGATCCGCCGGGAACGTTGCGGGCGGCGCCGTCCACAGATCGGCTTCGGAACCCTTCGGCGAAGCGGTCCAAAGGTCCGGCACATCCGGCGCGGCTGCCGGGCGGATACACCCGAGCATGCCGCACAGCAGCAGCATGGAGAGCGCAAAAAGCAGCAATCGAATCCTGGTTGGTTTCATAGGCAAAGCTTCCTTTCCGATTTGGTGACGGTCAGCCCGTCGCCGCCGAGTTTACGGGCTTCGAGCAGCGCGAGCCGCGCGGTATCTTTGGAAAAGAGGAGTTCTATGCGCTTGGGCGCAAGGCGGTTTTGATCGAGCGCGCGAAACAGCGCGGCAAGCTGCGAGGCGGGGTAGCAGAGCGTCACCGCTGCGCCGTTGTTCAACAGCAAAAAGGCGGCCTGACACCAATCGGACAGCAGAGAGGCCTCTGCGTGCCGGGCAAGCGCCCGCGCGCCGGGATCGCCTTCCGTAAAGTACGGCGGGTTCATCAGGATCGCGTCGAACACGCCATGTCCGAAGAAGGACGGCGCATCCATAACGGCAAGCGGCAAAAAAGAGATCGTCTGCCCGTTGCGCATCGCGCTCTCCCTTGCAAGCTGCAGCGCGGATTCCTCTACGTCGATCCCCGTATACGTTCCGCCGTGCAGCGCTTCGGAATAGATCGCGAGGATGCCGTTGCCGGTTCCGAGGTCGAGCACACGGTCCTTCGGTCGGATGCGCGCAAACTCCGCAAGCCGCAGCGCGTCTTCATGGATGGGACAGGATTCGGTTCGGTAGAGACCGATCGCATCGGTCAGCGGTTCCCAGATTTTCATACGCCGGGCGTTTCGGCGGGGGTGACCGCCGTGTGGTTGAGGTCGGGCTCGATCGTGACCCCGGTGTAATAGTGCTTCAGAATCTGATCGTAGGTGTATCCGTGCTGCGCCATGCCGTTTGCGCCGTTCTGGCTCATGCCGACGCCGTGCCCGTAGCCTTTGACATGGAACACAAACCCGTCTTCGGTGACTTCCATCTGATACATGGCGCTTTCCAGATCGAACACGTTGCGCAGCCGCTTGCCCTGCAGCTCCACATCCCCGAGGCGCACGGTCTTCACGCGGCCGCTCGGGAACACGGCTTTCAGCTCGATCGCGTCCCGGATGTTCTCATCGGTCACGTGCGCGTCCGGATAGGCGGCGTTGATCTTTTCAACCGCGTCATGAAACCCGACCGTAACGGTCTGCGTCCGCATCGGGGTCTCGTACGGGCTTTCAACGCCGCGCAGATACGGCAGGGCGTTTGCGTAGACGTTCTCGGAATTTTCGGTCATGCCGCCGGAGCAGGCATGGAACATTGCGTCGATCACCTGCCCGTCATACACGAGCACTTCGCCCTTGGTTGAAAGAACGGCTTCGGCAAGCAGGTTGTAACGCATGCCGGCTTCGTCGCCCCAGCGCTCGTTCATACGCGCGTCGCTGATATAGGCCTGGCAGCAGCTGCTGTTCGTGCAGATTGCGGCCTCGGGATGCGTTGCGCAGCCGCCGTGGAGAATCTTGCGCAGCGCATACGTGCGCGCGGCGACGGCCTGCGCCTTCAAAGCTTCGAGTGCGTAAGCGGTCGGCATTTCCGCGCCGACAACGCCGATCAGGTATTCCTCAAGGTCCATGACGATGAGCGCGTCTTCACGATGATCGTACACGGGGATCTCCTGCGTCTCGGCAAAGTGATAGTAGGCGTAGAGATCGACGCGCGTGGGCGCGGGGGTCGGCACCGGGGTCGGCTCGGACGAAGGAGGGTTGTCCGTAGGTTGGGCAAAGAACGTACGCAGCATCAGAAAGAGCGCAAACAGCAGCACAAGCAGAACCGCGCAGAGCGGAAGCACCGTTTTCCAATTTGTACGTAGGCGACGATTGCGTTTCATGGAACCATTATACGCCATGTCCATTCAAATTACCAGTACGGAACCCGAGATTTTTTGCGGGAAGGTGGGATTCTCCGTTGAAAAGAGCGGCGCGGCATGGTATAATCGCAATATGACAGTTCGATTTTCGCCCGAAGCGGCACGGCGGGAGATGACACCCGTCGATAATTTGTTTTTTACCGTTTACATGCCCGAAGCCGATGGCATGTTTGTCAAAGTATACCTGTACGGCCTGATGCAGTGCTATCACATTTCGCTGGCGGACGATTCGATCGCCGAAATGCTCGGGATCTCCGAGAGTGAAGTGCGGTGCGCGTTCGTGTACTGGCAGGCGAAGGGGCTCGTTCGGATCGTTGCGGAAGAGCCGCTGACCGTGGAGTATCTGCTCTCGGAGCAGCCTGCGCTGACGACTGCGACCGCCGTGAAGTATCGCCCGTTTGTCGATGCGCTGAACGCGCTGCTTGCGCCGCGGCAGCTCGACCTGAGGGAGATGAAAGCGATGTACGATGTGGTGGAGCTGTATGGGATCGAGGAGGCCGCCGCGCTGGAGCTTGTGGCTTACTGTATCGAGCAGAAGGGCAAGCGCGTTTCCGCCAATTATATTCTTGCGGTGGCACAGACCTGGAACGAACAGGGCATCGTGACCCCCGCGCAGGCCAAGGAATCCCTCGAATCGTATCGCGCAAAGAAGCACGGAGCGACGGAAGTGCTTCTTCGGTGGAACAAGCGTCGCAAGCCGACGCAGGATGAAATGGACCTGTACGATAAGTGGCGGAACGAATGGGGGTTCGACGAGGAAGCGATCCTTGCGGTCTGCCCGCAGCTCGTGGAGGTCGGTACGCCGACGTTTGCAATTTTGAACGATCGGCTGGAGCAGATGCGCGAGCGAAACCTTTCGACCGCGACCGAGATCGAACAGCAATCGCAGCAGGAACTGGATGATCGGGAATTCTGCAAGCTTGTGTTCCGGCGGCTCGGCAAGGTGGAGCTTCCGAGCCGGACCGATGTTGCGCAGATGACGATGTTCCGCGTGGATAAGGGCATTTCTCCCGAAGCGATTCTGCTCGCCGCGGACGACTGCCGCAGTGCCGAACGGCCGCTCGGCGTGCTGAAAAAACGGCTGATCGATTGGTCTGCTCAGGGGATCGTCAGCGTGGAGGACGCAAAGCGCGCGCTTGAGACTGCGCCAAAACCGCAGATAAGCGGCCGGAAAAAGAAGGATTACGGGTTCGGCAATTATCAGCAGAACCCGGTGCGGATGGAAGATTTGAAGGACATCATTGTGGATTTGAACGAGGATCTATGAAGAGCAGTTTGGAACGGTATTACAGCCGGATTCGGCAGCAAAACGCCGCAACCCTGGAGCAGCGGCGCGCCGAATGTGAGCAGAAGAATCCGCGGCTGAAGTCGCTGAAAGAGGAGCAGGGAGAGATCGTGCGCCGGTTCTCCGAAGGCAAGATAACCTCCGATCAGGCGCAGTCCCGCCTCGGCGCGATCGCTGCGGAACGCAAGAACCTGTTGATCGCTATGGGCCGCCCCGCAACGTATCTCGATCCGATCTATACCTGCCCTAAGTGCAAGGATACCGGCAAGGTCGGCGAAGGGTTGAATAAGCTGTGCGGCTGCGCGTTGAAAAAGCTGCAGGAAGAATTGAAGGACGGCGCGCGGATCAATTCGCGCGAGACGTTTGCGGCATTTGACCCGTCGGTATTTCCGAACGAGGAGCAGCGTGGCTTCGGCGTGCGGTGCAGGGGGTTCTGTGAAAAATACGTTGCCGCGCTCCCGCATCCCGAAAAGCCCAATCTTCTGTTTTTGGGCGCGCCAGGGCTCGGCAAATCGTACTTTGCCAACGCAATCGCCTACGGCGCGATCGAGCGCGGAATCGAGACGCGGAAGGTAACGGCGTACCGGTTCCTTTCGGATCGCTTGGAAGACATCGCGAACGGGACGGACAGCCTCCGCTTCTATACGAGCGTACCGCTTTTGGTGCTCGACGATCTCGGAACCGAGCCGATTGTGCCGAACGTCACCAAAGAAACGCTGTTCTCGGTATTGAATGAGCGGATTGCGTCGCGCTTGCCGACGATTACGGTGACGAACTTGATGCCGGAAGCGCTGTCCGAACGGTACGACGAGCGGATCGTTTCGCGCCTGACCGACAAGAGCGTGACGAGCATCGTCACATTCCGCGGAACGAACCTTCGGACGAGGTAAGACGGATGCTGTATCTGGTTGCCACGCCGATCGGAAATCTCGGCGATATTACGCTGCGGGCGATCGATACGATGCGCGCGGCCGATGCGATTTACTGCGAGGATACGCGCCGCACGGCGCAGCTGCTGACCCACCTCGGCATCGAGAAGCCCTTGATCAGCTGCCACACGCACAACGAGCGGATGCGCAGCGAGGAACTGAAGGAAGCGCTGCGCGCGGGCAGGGCGATCGTTTACGTGTCCGACGCGGGCATGCCCGCGGTATCGGATCCGGGCGCGGTGCTCGTACAGATGTGCGTGGAAAACGATCTTCCGTATACGGTTGTGCCGGGTGCGTCCGCCGTGCTGACGGCCGCCGTTCTTTCGGGATTGCCGCCGCAGCCGTTCTCGTTTTTCGGCTTTTTGCCGCGCGAATCGAAGCCGCGGCAGGCAATGCTGGAAACGATCGCAAAGACGCCGCATCTTTGCCTGATCTACGAAAGCCCGCACCGCGTGCGCGATACGTTGCTGACGCTTTCGGAGCTTCTCGGGGACTGCAAAGCCGCGGTGCTGCGGGAGCTGACCAAGAAATTCGAATCGGTCTATCGCGGAACGCCCGCGTCGCTTGCCGAGAAATTTTCCGAGGAGCCGAAGGGCGAATGCGTGATTGCAGTGCTGCCGAATCCGGAACGGACCGATGCGCCGGATCCGGACGCGCTTCTTAGGGAACTGCTGACGTCGCTTTCCGTAAAGGAAGCCGCGGCGGTCGTTTCGGAGAAGCTGCATATTCCGAAAAAACAGGCGTACGCGATGGCCTTGGAACAGAAAGCGCGCGCCGAGGAACAGGAGTCATAATATGAAATGGTTCATCGCATCCGATCTGCACGGATCGGCATACTACGGGGAACGCGTTCTGAACGCGTATGAGCGCGAGCGCGCGGACCGGCTGCTGCTGCTCGGCGATCTGTTGAACCACGGCCCGCGAAACGGACTGCCGAAAGGATACGATCCGATGACGCTGGCAGAGCTTTTGAACGCGAAGCAGCGCGATATCGTGGCCGTGCGCGGCAACTGCGACAGCGAAGTGGATCAGATGATCCTGTCGTTTCCGATGATGGCGGACTCTGCGCTGCTCTCGGTCGGCAAGCATCTTGTGTTTGCAACGCATGGGCATCTTTTCAACAACGACCGTCTTCCGCCGCTCCATGACGGGGACATTCTGCTGCATGGGCATACGCACCTTGCGCTGTGCGAGCCGCATGCGGGATACACCTACCTGAATCCCGGGTCGCCGACGTTTCCGCACGACGACTTCCGCGGCTATCTGCTGCTCGAGGATGGGACCTTTGCATGGAAAACGCTGGATGGGGAGACGGTGCGCACGTTCCGGATTCCGGATGACGTTTAACAACGGACTTTGACGCACAGGAGTGAACAATCGTGTACAGAATCATTACCAGAAAAGAATGGAACCCCACGGTCACGCAGATGGAAATCCTTGCGCCGATGGTGGCAAAAAAGGCGAAGCCGGGGCAGTTTATTATCCTGCGCGTCGATGAGGAAGGCGAACGCATTCCGCTGACCGTTGCGGGGACGAACCCGGAGCAGGGTACCGTGAAGATTATTTTCCAGATCGTCGGCGGAACGACCGAGAAGCTGAACCATAAGCGCGAGGGCGACTTTTTACAGGATTTTGTCGGGCCGCTCGGCGTGCCGACGCATACGGCGGGAATCCGCAAGGTCTGCATCGTGGGCGGCGGCGTCGGCTGCGCGATCGCGATGCCCGTTGCGCAGGAGTTTCACCGGCTCGGCGCCAAGGTGACGAGCATCATCGGGTTCCGGAACAAGGACCTGTTGATCCTCGAAGACGAGTTCGCTGCGTGCTCCGACCGGCTCACCGTGATGACCGACGACGGGTCATACGGACGGCACGGCAACGTGACCGTTCCGCTTAAGGAGCTTTTGGAAGCGGGCGAGACGTTTGATGAGATCGTTGCGATCGGACCGCTTGTGATGATGAAATTCGTGACGCTGACGGCAAAGCCGTTCGGCATTCCCGTGACCGTTTCGATGAACCCGATCATGATCGACGGGACGGGCATGTGCGGCTGCTGCCGGCTGACGCTGCACCGCGACGGGAAGAACGTCACGAAATTCGCGTGCGTGGACGGACCGGATTTCGACGGGTACGAGGTCGATTTCGACGAAGCGATGTCGCGCGCGCGGATGTATGGCGAATTTGAGCGCCACGCCTATGAGAAGGCGTGCAACCTGTTCCGGGAGGAGGCATAAGGGATGGCGATTGTACCGAAAAAGCATGAGATGCCGACGCAGGAACCTGCCGTGCGGGCGCACAACTTCGACGAGGTTGCGCTCGGGTACCCGGTGGAGATCGCCGTCGAGGAAGCGAAGCGCTGCCTGAACTGCAAGAACCGTCCCTGCGTGAACGGCTGCCCCGTGAACATTGCGATTCCGGATTTCATTTCCCGCATCAAGGAACGGGATTTTGAGGGCGCGTATCGGATCATTTCGGAGTATTCATCGCTGCCTGCGGTCTGCGGCAGAGTCTGCCCGCAGGAGGAGCAATGTGAAAAGCACTGCACGCTCGGCGTGAAGTTTGAACCGGTCGCCATCGGCAGACTGGAACGGTTCGTGGCCGATTACCATAACGCAAACGAAACGGAGCCCCCCAAAAAGCCCGAATCGAACGGACACAAGGTGGCCGTGATCGGTTCCGGCCCGAGCGGACTGACCTGCGCGGGCGATCTTGCCAAGCGCGGCTATAAGGTCACCGTGTTCGAAGCACTGCACACGGCGGGCGGCGTGCTGGTGTACGGAATTCCCGAATTCCGGCTTCCGAAGGCGATCGTTGCCAAGGAGGTTGAGACGCTGAAAGCGCTCGGCGTCGATGTGCAGACGAACGTCGTAATCGGCAAGACGCTGACGATCGACGAGCTGTTCAAAATGGGCTATGAGGCGGTGTACATCGGTTCCGGCGCGGGCCTGCCGAACTTTATGGGCATCCCGGGCGAGAGCTATCAGGGCGTGTATTCGGCCAACGAGTTTCTGACGCGTTCGAACCTGATGAAGGCCTATCTTGCCGATCCCGAGACGCCGATCATGAAGGGCGGACGGGTTGCGGTCGTCGGCGGCGGAAACGTTGCGATGGACGCCGCGCGCACGGCGCTTCGGCTCGGGGCCGAGAAAGTGTATATTGTGTACCGCCGTTCCATGGAGGAATTGCCGGCGAGGAAGGAAGAGGTCGAGCATGCTATGGAGGAGGGCATCGACTTCCGGCTTCTGAACAATCCGGTGGAGATCCTGGGCTATCGGAACCCGGACGATTTGCGTGACCCGAAGAACGGATTCGTTACGGGAATCCGCTGCATCCGCATGGAGCTCGGCACGCCGGGAGCGGATGGCCGCCGTCGTCCGGTTCCGGTTCCGGGAAGCGAGTTTACGCTCGACGTCGATGCGGTCGTCATTGCAATCGGGACCTCTCCGAACCCGCTGATCAAAAGCACGACCGACGGGCTGAATGTCAATGCGCGCGGCGGAATCCTCGTTTCGGAGGACGGCGCGACGTCTCGGGATGCGGTGTATGCGGGCGGCGACGCGGTGACCGGCGCGGCGACGGTGATCTCGGCCATGGGCGCGGGCAAGGTTGCCGCGAGCGCGATCCATGCGCGGCTGCAGGCGGAGTGAGACCGATATGACCGCGAACGAATATCAATCGCGTGCGATGCGGACGCTGAACCCGGCGCTGAACGAGCGCGACGTGCTGATCAACGGCGTCATGGGCCTTTGCGGGGAAGCCGGGGAGGCGATCGACTTGGTCAAAAAACATCTGGCGCAGGGACATCCGCTCGAGAAGGAGCGTCTTGCCAAGGAGCTCGGGGACATCGCCTGGTACCTTGCGGAAACGGCGACGGCGATCGGCTACGATCTCGATACGGTCCTTTTGATGAATCTTGATAAGCTGCAGGCGCGCTATCCGGACGGGTTCGAAACGGAACGCTCGCTGTGCCGCAAATCGGATGACCAGGGCTGCTGAAGACAGACTGCCAAAGTCCCTTTTTACAGATAGGAGGCTGCTTTGCGATTCCTTTGGTTTTGGCTTGCGTTGAGTAATCTGGCTGCGCTTGTGCTGTATGGCGTCGATAAAGCGCGCGCAAGGCGCGGCGCGTGGCGCATTCCGGAGCGAACGCTGTTGATCGTTCCGTTTTTTGGCGGCGCGCTCGGGGCGCTTTTGGGCATGCTCCTGTTTCGCCATAAGATTCGAAAATTGTATTTTTGGATTCTCGTGCTGCTCGCGCTGCTGCTCTGGGTCGTCGGAACGGCTGTATTTTTGACGAGGGTCGGGTAACGGATCGGAACGTCTGCATCGGCAGGCGTTTTTTGATTTCCGGAATTTACCGGCATTTTTTACAGGAACTTCGGAAAGCGTTCATCCTTTGTCCGTATTTCTTTCACAATTTCATGGTATGCTGTTGCAAAATCGAAAGAAACGGAGGAGACTCTGTATGAAGCATATGTTGTCCGTTCTGCTTGCGACGCTGCTGCTGTTTGCGGCCGTGCCTGCGCTTGCGGAAGGCGAGGAAATCTTTATCGGCGAGGTGCATTCGAGCGACGAGTATAAGGATCTTCTGATGGACGCGCTCGACCGTACCGTGATCGGACAGGACGCCAACGCGCGCGAGCAGATCCGAAAGGTGCTGTATCTTGAGGAGATTACCGTTGATTCGGTGGCGTACAACCGCATCCTGACCGCGGCCAACGAGGCGATTGCCACGCAGTCGCTCTCCGAAAACGCTTCGCTCGAAGCCTACACGGAGGAGGACTTTGCGATCGCGGCGACGCTGATCGCCGAGGTGTGCGACGCGCTTGATCTCGACTGCACAATCGATCCGAGCAACGATTCGCAGAATGAATACGCGCGGGTGATCACGATCAAGAAAAACGGAAAGGTGCTCGGCCGCCTGAATTCCGACGCCAAGACCGACGTCGCAAAGCCCGCTTCGATTGCATGGATCGTGCTCGGCGGCGCAATGCTGCTCGGCGCGGCGGTACTGGCCGTTTGGATCCTCACGCGGAAGAGGAGCGCTGCATAAAGATGGAAGCGAGAACCGTTCGACGGAAATCGGGCGGCAGGACGTTTTTGATTCTGCTTCCGTTTCTGCTGTTCTTTTTCGGGCTCTTCTTCGCCGGCATCTGGGTGTTCGGAACGGTGCTGGAGGAGACTGCCTATGTTTCGCTGCTCGTCGGCAAGACTGCGCCGGTCGAGGTGGATGATTACGATACCGGATTCGTGCCGGGCGAGCGGCCGGTCAAGCTCGACCGGATTCCGTCCGTTGCGTACGGGAAGCAGTTTGCGCGGCTCAATGTCACCTGGCAGGGCGGCGGCTGGGATATCGTGAATGTTCCGGTCTATCTCGGCGCGGACAAGAGCATTCTGAAGAAAGGCGCGGGGATGTCCTACGCGTCGTACTTCCCGGGCGACGGGGGCTGCACGATTCTGTCGGCGCACGTCACGCGGCACTTTGCCGAGCTCGAGGGGACGCCCGAGGGCGCGTCCGTTCTGCTCGAGACGAGCTATGGCCCATACCGCTATACCGTGGAAAAGCGTGTGGACGGCGTGGACGGCACGGATCGCTGGTACATGGACGCTTCGAGCGACTATGATCTGATCCTGTATTCCTGCTACCCGAGGGAGAACAACGGGGAGCGGCGCACCGAGCGGTGCGTACTTTGCTGCCACCTGGTCGACGGCGTGGAGGTGACCCAATGAAGCTCGGAAAAGCCATCGGAACGGTGGTGCTGTCGCTGCTGCTGCTCTTCTCCTCGTCCCTCTTTTTAGCGTCCGGTCTGCTGACGTTCGTTGTGCTGAATCCGAATTACTATAAGGCGTTTGTGGCGACGAAAACGTATTGCAGCGAGCTGCGCGACCGGATCGGAGAGAATCTCGACCACGTTGCCATCCTGTACGGCGTGGAGGAGGGCGTTTTGAAGGACGTCGTGACCGACGACCAGATCTGCGCCTATACCGCTGCCATGGTGGACGCGCTGTTTGCCGAATCGACGACCGATGCGCTCGAGATCCCCGCGTACCCGAAGGAAGGGTTTGCCGAATACCTCCGCGCGCACTCCACCTACAGCGAGAAGGCGATCGAGGACTTTTCGGAGGACTGCGCGTCGTCGGTTACGGAGGATTTCGCCGCGCTCGACGTGGGCCTGATCGTATCGGGCTTTTCGCGCATCCGGAATTCGAGACTTGCGTCGCTTGCGCCGATCCTGTGCCTTGCGACGTTCGTACTGACTGCGATTTTGATTCTGATGAGCGCGACGGCGTTCTCGGAGGAACGCAGCATCGGCGGAGTCGTCATCTGGGGCGGCCTGTTTTTGGGTGTCTCGACGGTGCTCGTGCCGCTGGCGGAATTCTGGCTGTTTGATTACGTCGGGCGGTTGAACCTCTCGATCGGCGCGTTCCGCACGATCTTAACGGGACTTTTGAATACGGCGCTGTACGGATGCCTGTCCGTGCTCGGCGCGCTGCTGATCGGAACGTTTGTGTTTCTCGCTGTATTTGCGGCGATCGCCGCGCGCGGCAAACAGAAAAAAAGGCGAAAATAAGCCGACTTCCTGCAAAATATTGCTTGACAAACGGCGTGCGGACGGGTATAATAACTTCGGTTTTAAGCAGATGCACCCGCTTCTCACCTGCCGGCATCGCTGCCGCGTCAAATCGAATCTTCGAAACGAAGTGGGTGCATTGTGTGCCCACTATTTTATTTGGAGGTGTGTTTTCATCGCTACGCAGGAAATGCAGATCAACGAAGAGATTCGTGACCCCGAAGTTCGTCTCATTGACGAGAACGGTCAGCAGCTCGGCATCATGGACGTTCGCGCCGCGCAGCGTCTTGCCGACGAACGGGAGCTTGATCTTGTAAAGGTCTCGTTCAATACGCCCCCGACCTGCAAACTCATGGATTACAGCAAATATCGCTATGACATGATGAAGCGGGAGAAGGAACAGAAGAAGAACCAGAAGACCATTGAGATCAAAGAGATCCGCCTTTCCGCCACGATCGACGTGCACGACATGGAGGTCAAAGCCAAGCAGTGCTCCAAGTTCTTGGCAGACGGCAACAAGGTCAAGGTATCCATCCGGTTCCGCGGCCGCCAGATCACCAAGGGCGAAATGGGCGAGGACGTGATGACGACGTTCTTTGAAATGCTCGACGGAAAAGCTATGATGGAACGCGCACCCAAACAAGAGGGCAGAAACATGTTTATGGTGCTTGCACCGAAGAACTGAATTTTTTAGGAGGAATCAACCATGCCGAAGATCAAAACCCATCGCGGCGCAGCGAAGCGTTTTAACGTGACCAAGTCCGGTAAGATCAAGCGCGCCAAAGCGTACAAGAGCCACATTCTCACCAAGAAGACCACCAAGAGACTCCGCGGTCTGCGTCAGACCGGCTACATTGCCGATTGCGAGCAGAAGAAAGTCCGCGAGCTGATCCCGTATAAATAAGAAGGAGGAAAACAGTCATGGCAAGAATTAAGAGAGCAGTCAACGCCGTTAAGAAACGCCGTAAAGTCCTCCGCGCAGCCAAAGGTTACTGGGGTGCCAAGAGCAAGCAGTATCGTGCCGCTTCCGAGCAGGTCATGAAGTCGATGGCGTATGCCTATGTCGGACGCAAGAACAAGAAGCGCGAATTCCGCCGCCTCTGGATCGCCCGTATCAATGCGGGTGCGCGTCTGAACGGCACGACCTACAGCCGCCTGATCAACGGTCTGAAGCTTGCGAACGTCGATATCAACCGTAAGGTTCTGGCCGACCTCGCGATCACCGATGCGAACGCGTTTGCGTCGCTGTGCGAGATTGCAAAGGCCGCCCGCAACGACTGATTCTGAACACAAACAGCCCTCCGGTTTCCCGGAGGGCTGTTTTTCTGTGGTTCTGATTATTTGATGAAGCCGAGCTGCTTTGCCTGCTCCATGTATTTGGGCAGATCGGTCAGCGAAACGGAAACGTTGTGCTTTTTCGCAAACTCGAAAAACTCCTGCATCGAAACCTTGCCGTCCGCAAGGATCGCCTTGACCTCGTCCTGAAGCGCTTTGTCGGTCTGATACTGCTGGACCAATTCTTCTACGGTTGCCATAAAGATTCCTCCTGTGTTTTTTTGTATTGTACCAAAAAATGCGTCGCTTTGCAATCCGATGGGGACGTTTCACAAATCGTTTTCTTTTTGCATACTTCCCTAAGCGATCGCATACAGTGAACCAAAGCGCGGAGGTGAAAACGTTATGCACGTAATCGTTTTATCAAAAAAGAAGGTGCTGCTCGCGGCGGTGATTGCTGCGCTGGTGCTGATCGGTATTGTTGCGGGTGTGATCCTGCTCACGCGTGCGCCGAAGGAAGGGGCGTCCGTTCCGACGATGGCCCAAGTGGAGAACTACGAGCTGCAGATGATCCCGTTCACGGCGAAGGAGGTGCCGGTGTATTCGGTACGCCGCGACGACAAGGCGATCGCGCTGACGATCGACGCGGCATGGGATGCGGATAAGACCGCATCGATTCTCGACACGCTGGACCGCTACGGAATCAAGGCGACCTTCTTTTTGTGCGGCGTGTGGGTCAAGGCGTATCCCGAGATGGTGCAGGAAATCGCGGCGCGCGGGCATGTGATCGGGAACCATTCGATGACGCATCCGCATATGAACCGGCTCTCCCCGAAGGAGATCGAAAAGGAGCTTGCCGATCTCGATGAGGCGGTCGCTGCATTGACCGGGACGCATACGACGCTGTTCCGCGCGCCGTTCGGCGAATACAACGATACCGTTGTGAATACGGTGCGCGGCCTCGGATACGAGATTGTGCAGTGGGACGTGGACAGCATCGACTGGAAGGAAGGCCGTTCCGAGGAGACGATTTTAAGCACGGTGCTGAAAAAGCTCGGGCCCGGGAGCATCATTCTGTCGCACAACAACGGCTTCCATATTGAAACGTATCTGCCGAAGCTGATCGAGCAGGCCCAGAGCGAAGGGTATACGTTTGTGACCGTACCGGAGCTGCTGCCCGCGGGTGGGCTCGTCGTGGACGGCAACGGCGTTGCCCGCGCAAAATAGTCCTTGCCCGGCGTCCCGCGCCGCCGGATCAAAAGAAGCGGCGCGCGGATGCATGTTCTTCTTTTCTTTCTTTCTGATACGATAGAAGATATCCTCTTCTATCGTATCTTTGTCTTTGTCTTTTTCTTGCTCCGTTTTCCTGCGGATTCCTACGGATTTTGCACGATAACGCATCGAAACCGATCGGTATGCGGCGTTTTTCGGATTTTGCTTGCTTTCCGGCGCGGAATTCTGTATAATCGGAACGAATTCCGATAGGGAGAATGAATCGTTGAAAACGAGTGACTTTTATTATGACCTGCCGCAGGAGCTGATTGCGCAGACGCCCTGCCCAAAGCGGAGCGCTTCGCGGCTTTTGATCTATCATCGGGCGAACCGATCGATCGAGGACGGGGTGTTTACGGATATTCTCGAACAGCTTCACCCCGGGGACGTGCTGGTGCGGAATAATACGCGCGTGATTCCGGCGCGTCTCATCGGGACACGGCCCGAAACCGGAGGGACGATGGAGTTTCTGCTGCTGCGGCGGCAGACCGGGGATGAATGGGAGTGCCTGTGCCGTCCGGCCAAGCGCGCAAAGCCCGGAACGACGTATCGCATCACGGACGAGCTGACCGCAACGGTGCTCGGCGATACAAAGACCGAAGGCGGAAAGCGGATCCGGCTGAACTACACCGGCATCTTCGAGGAGGTGCTTGACCGCGCGGGTCAAATGCCGCTGCCGCCGTACATCACGGAGCGGCTCGAAGACCGGGAACGGTATCAGACCGTTTATGCGAAAGAGCGCGGCTCGGCTGCCGCGCCGACCGCGGGGCTGCACTTTACCGAGGAGCTGCTGGATCGCATTCGGGAGAAAGGCGTTGCGATCGTGGATATCTTGCTGCACGTCGGACTCGGAACGTTTCGGCCCGTTTCGGTCGAGAACATCGAGGATCATCCGATGCACAGCGAACACTATGAGGTAACGGAAGCGGCAGCCGAAGCGATCAACCGCGCGCGCAGCGCAGGGGGACGGATCGTTTGCGTCGGAACAACTTCGGCGCGCACACTTGAAACCGTGACGGACGAGCAGGGGATCGTGCATCCCGGCGTTGGGGAGACGAGCATCTTTATCACGCCCGGTTACCGGTTCAAGGCTGTGGATGCGCTGATTACGAACTTTCATCTGCCCGAATCGACGCTTCTGATGCTCGTTTCGGCGCTGTGTTCGCGCGAAGAGATGCTTGCCGTTTACGAGCACGCGGTGCGGGAGCGGTACCGCTTCTTCTCATTCGGCGACGCGATGTTCATTGCATAAGAGGGACGCCTATGGAACAACCGTTTCAATTTGAATTGCTGCACATCGACCGGCAGACCGGCGCGCGGCGCGGAAGACTGCATACGCCGCACGGCGTGATCGAAACACCGATCTATATGCCGGTCGGAACGCAGGCGACCGTTAAGGCCATGCTGCCGCGCGATCTTGAGGACGTGCGCGCGCAGATCATCCTGTCGAACACGTACCATCTGTATCTGCGCCCGGGTCAAGCGCTCGTGCGCGAGGCGGGCGGACTGCATTCGTTCATGCAGTGGAACCGGCCGATCCTCACCGACAGCGGCGGATTCCAGGTGTTCAGCCTCGCGAAGATCAACGATATCCGCGAGGACGGCGTGCTGTTCCGCTCGCATATCGACGGGAGCAAGCACCTGTTTACACCGGAAAAGGTCATGGAGATCGAGCAGGATCTCGGAGCGGACATCGCGATGTGCTTCGATGAATGCGCGCCCGGGAACGCGGACCACGCATACGCCGTCCGCGCGATGGATCGCACGCACCGCTGGGCGGAGCGCTGCCAGAAGGCGCATACGCGCCCCGATCAGGCGCTGTTCGGGATCGTGCAGGGGTGCGTCTATCCGGATCTGAGAATCGAAAGCGCGAAGACGCTCGCATCGATGGATTTTATTGGGTACGGGATCGGCGGATTGTCCGTCGGCGAGCCGAAACCCGTTATGTACGAAATGCTCGAAACGATCATGCCCTATATGCCCGAACGGAAGCCGCGCTATCTGATGGGCGTCGGCAGTCCGGATTGCCTCTTGGAAGGCGTTCGCCGCGGCATCGATATGTTTGACTGCGTACTGCAGACGCGCGCTGCGCGGAACGGACTTGCTTTGACGCGGAGCGGACGCGTGATGCTGCGCAACAAGACGTATGAACATGATTTTTCTCCGATTGAGGAAGGGTGCGATTGCTACACCTGCCGCCACTTTACGCGCGCCTACATCCGGCACCTCATCAAAGCGGATGAGATTCTCTCGGCGCAGCTGATTTCGATCCACAACCTGCGGTTCTCCCTGCGGCTCATGGAGGATGCGCGAACGGCGATCGAAGAGGATCGGTTCGGGGACTTTTCGGCGGAGCTTCTGGAAAGGAATCTGTTCTGATGGAGCGAACCGTTCAAATCGCATCGGAAGCGGAGATGCTTGCGCTTGGGAACCGGCTCGGGAAGCGGCTGAAGGGCGGGTCGTTCGCAGCGCTGTACGGCGATCTCGGCGCGGGCAAGAGCGTGCTGGCACGCGGCGTCGGCGCGGCACTCGGGGTGACACGGCTCACAAGCCCGACGTTTACGATCGTGCAGGAATATCCCACAACGCCGCCGCTGTTCCACTTTGATGCATATCGGCTGGCGGATGAAGACGAACTGTATGCGATCGGGTTTTCGGATTACCTGCGTGCGGATGGGATCGTACTGATGGAATGGGCAAATCTCGTTCCGGGCGCGTTGCCAAAGGAGCGTTTGGAGATCCGGATTGCGGGCGCGGGGAATGCGGTGCGCTTCGTTACGCTGATTCCGCACGGAACCGACTATGAAGAATTGGTGGACACGCTATGAAGATTCTTGCTTTTGAAACAACCGATGCCGTCGCGTCGGTCGCGCTGTACCGCGACGGGGAGACGGACCTTGTGCTGCTGTCGACCGAAAAACGGCATGCGGAATCGGTGCTTCCGGCTGCGGAGGAATTGCTGCGCCGGTTCGGCCTTGTGACGGCGGATCTGGACGCGTTTGCGGTCGATGTCGGCCCCGGTTCGTTTACCGGCGTCCGGATCGGCGTGTGCCTTGCAAATGCGCTCGGCCTTGCGCACGGAAAACCCGTGATTGCGGTGAATGCGCTTGAAGCGCTCGCAGAGCCGCTTTTGGGAACGGAGGAAACGGTCTGCGCCCTGATCGATGCGCGCAACGGCAACGGCTACGGCGCGGCCTATCGAGCCGGGAATTGCATCGAACCGCCGTGCGCGTGTGAGATCGAACCGTTTTTGGAAAGGATGCCAAAGGGCTGCCGCTTGACGGGGACGGCAACGGAGGACGGAGCAATGCCGAAGGCGGATGCCGTGGCACGGATTGCGGCGAAGCGCGCGGGAGAAAAGCAGGTTTCCCCGGTGTATCTGAAACCTTCACAGGCGGAGCGGATGCAGTCATGATTTCGATCCGCGCCATGAAACGATCGGACATTTCCGAGGTATACCGCATCGAAACGCTTTCGTTCCGCTCGCCGTGGTCGAAGGCTTCGTTGGAGTCGGAGCTGAAAAACAAGCTCGCGCATTATCTGGTCGCCGAAAGCGATGGAAAGGTGATCGGGTACTGCGGGATGTGGGTGCTGTTTGAAGAGTGTCATATCACGAATATCGCGGTCGATCCGGCGTACCGGCGGGCGGGCGTCGGAAAAGCGCTGCTGTACGCGGCGATGGAGGTCGGCGACTTTTTTGACGCGACGGCGATGACGCTTGAGGTGCGCGAGACGAATCGGATCGCGCAGGACCTGTATCGGAAGCTGGATTTTGAGCAGCAGGGGTTCCGTAAACGGTATTACCCCGATACGGGCGAGGGGGCGATGCTGCTCTGGAACGTAAATATTCCGAGAACCGTGCAAAACAATGCTTGCATTCGGGACACGTTTGCATTACAATGGGAAACGTTTGAACAGAAGAGGGGGGACAAGGCATGAGTTTATACGGAGAATGGCAGGCGAAGGGACAGGAAAACCGTTCGCAGGAGGAATACAACAAGTACTGGAATGCGTACTTTGCGGCGGAGACCGAGAACTATCGCAAGATCCTTGCGAACTCTGAAACGGTGTATTCCGGTTCGGTTCGTTCGCTTGCGGAAACGTTCGGCATGGAGCCGTATGCGTTCGTCGGCTTCCTCGACGGCATCAACTCGAGCCTGGCGGACGGCGAGATCGATCTGGAATCGTTGAATGAGGACAGCGAGGTCACCTTGAAGGTGGATTTCGACAAGCTGTATCTCAATATGCACCGCGCGAAGGCGGATTGGCTGTACAATCTTCCGGAATGGAACGGTGTGCGCACCGAAGAGGAGCGCAAGGCGCTGACGAAGGAGTATCGCAAATCGCAGATTTTTGTCGCTGCGCCGACGGTCGGCCGGAACGATCCGTGCCCGTGCGGGAGCGGCAAAAAATACAAAAAGTGCTGCGGAAGATCTTGAAAAACGATTGACAGAACCGGTTTTGTCTGCTACAATATGAATCCGGAACTGCGATGCGTCTGTAGCTCAGCAGGATAGAGCAACGGCCTTCTAAGCCGTAGGTCCCGGGTTCGAATCCCTGCAGGCGCGCCACAAGGCATTACCCGTCGGGGGTCGGGGGGTAATGCGAACTGCAACGCAACGCTGCATGGTGGATATAGTTCAGTTAGTTAGAATGCCAGATTGTGGCTCTGGAGG
>JAEEGL012954766.1_pt1 | contig 28820 bp, 26 predicted proteins | sample 9134231 | NCBI WGS metagenome assembly JAEEGL01 (sample SAMN16246548, study PRJNA631951) | gut metagenome | biome: gut microbiome; feature: rumen; material: fiber-attached | host: Bos | place: Iran: Karaj | collected 2018-10 | reverse complement strand
TTGCAGTACCGATTGCATTTGACCTTATCGGCCATGCTCTTATGATATTCCCCTATCTGTTCTGGGATTACAACAATGAAAAGCATAATTACGTAATAGAAGTGCTGAAGCAGAGAGAAGCCCTTGCAAATGAAGGCTATTTTCCTGCCGAATACGAAGGCGGCTTAAACTTTATGGAAGCTGAAGATATTAAAAACTCAATACCCGGCAATTCAGCCCAAATGCTTGAGGCGCGCGAAAACTTATATAACAATCCGGTAAGCGAGGCGGAATAATATGATTAAAAAAACAATTTCAATACTCTTTGTATTATGTCTTCTTTTCGGCTGTGTATCTGTTATGTGCAATGCCGAGGAAGCAAAAGAAGAAATTACAAAAGTATCACTTAAAATCAACAGCGATATAGCCGGCAAAACTTATGAGGATGCCGACGCGTTTATAGAAATTAAATCGGATAATGTTACCTTATCCACAAGACACACACAGCCTGTTCACGTCGCAAACTACGCAGGAACGGTGGAGTTTGAAGCAGTAAAAGCCGGCAGAACCTATTATATGGATTATTCACTCTCCCCTGCCGACGGATATTCTCTGCCCGATAAAGCTGAGGATGGTTTCTTTGAAATCGAAACAGGCAGCGGCGTCAAGATTATTTCCGCGCAGATTACGGGCGGAAAAATAAGAAACGAGAGCGGCGAACTCGAAGAAACCGAAGGCATACTCATCAGAGCGTCGGTCAAGGTTGACGGAAATCTTTTGCAGCGCATTACAGGTTTCATTTATGACACTTATATCAAAATCAGAGCCTGGCAGCTTTATTAATGGAAACAGCAAAAATCAAAGCCACCCGAAAGGGTGGCTTAATTTTTTATCAGTTGTTAAGGTTTTCTTCGTGCCTTGCGGCTCGAATTTCTTCAAGTTCCTTATACATCTGCTCTTTAGTTTCGCCCTCAACGTTATACAGGGTTTTAAGGATGATGGATTTAAGGAAGTTGCTGAGCGCATAACCGAAGAGAAGGAATGCAAGCAGCCAGAGGCAGGTTTTAAGATAATCGGGTTTTGCCTGCATCGTTTTGACAAGGTCGCCTACCGCCGATGATTCATAACCTACCCACGCGATAAGGAAGGGAATTGCAAGTTCTTTCAGATAACTGAGGCCTGTGGAAATCCAGCCCGGAACTATGCCCTGAATCGCTTCCATTCTTTCGCCTGTCTGCCATTCGAGGTAGTCATAATACTCAACGTTGAAGTGAGAGTTGGAAAGTTCCTGAACACCTATGCCTACGCCGAAGAGGAAGTAGAACACATAGAAGAAAATGCTGTTCCAGCCGCTGAAGAACATCAGCCCGAGTTTTGCTTCCGCAAAGCAGATAAAGAACAGGATAAGAGCGGAAATCATTGAGTAAGGTCCGCAGAATTTAAGAAGTTTGGTGGGCTCATACTTCTTTGAAATCTTTGTGGTAATAAGGTTACCGACAACAGTGCCGACAGCGGTGGGAAGCGTAAGCAGAAGATTCTTTGATGAGCCAACAGTAATAGCGGCAAGAAGAGTTGAAAACTTGCCGAGTGACGCGAGCACATTAACCCACGCCATATACTGATAAGCGCGGTAGTTTCTGTATTTGAAGAGTGAGAAAAGTGCTTTTGTAACTTTTACTTTTTCTTTCTTGGGCAGTTCGATTCTTTCTTTGCAGAAAAGGCCGCACATAAGGTTGCCGAAAGCGGTAACAAGAGCCGCAACGACCGCAAGAGTCATATACATCTTGTTTTTGTCGTCGCTGAAGAGGCCGTAAACAAATGTGCCGAGGTACGCTCCGCCGTAACCGAGATAATATGACAGCTGCCATACAGTAGCAACAGTCTTTTTCTCTTTGGGGTTGGGTGAAATAACCTGTGCGACATTCTGACCGAAGTTATTGAATGTGTTAAAGATAGTCTGGCAGATTGCTATACCGTAGCGGAAAAGAGTAAGTTTTTTAAGCGCTTCTGCAGCAGCAACCGGGTCCGCGCTGTTAGCGGCGGCAGTCCAGCCCGAAGGTACATAGAAATAAAGAACGGTAAGAGCAAATATAGGCACAAGGCAAATGATATACCACTGACGGTATCTGCCCCAGCGGCTCTTCCACTTCTGAACGATAATACCTGCTACAAGGCCGATAATAATACCGATAACAGTTGTAAGAGTGGTCTGAACGGCAAGAATTTTTGCAATCTGGTCTGAATCTACTCCCGCAGGTCCGAAATAAAGTTCATGCAGAAACGCGGCGGCGAGTGTACCTGTAAGTGTGGTGCCGAACATTCCGCCGACTCGCGCGAGCATAAGGCAGATGTATTCGAACCTTGTAACATTTTTACGCTGTTCGGGCGGCAGAGCATTATCCGGAGCCTGAACGGCGGCAGCTGTGGTTTCGCTCATTCGTTTTTCCTCCTCAAATCAAGATAATTTCAAAACGGCATTGTAGTCATCAATCCCGTAATTTCCTACTGTGTGCTTAAGGGTTTCATACAAATCAATTTCTTTGCCCTGAGAATCTTTGATTGTCTTTTTGAAGCGGCTGATTCTTTTGAATATGCGCAGAAGAGTATCGCCCTCCGGCGTCCCTTCAACATAGGGCTGATTGCCCTCGAAAGCGTATCTGACCATAGATATGGCAAGGTCGGTAAACAGCATTTTCTTAATGCTTTTATCGCACTTCACAAACAGAAGCCTTGCAACCGCACCGACGGTCATTTTGGAAAGGCGTTTGCCGGCGAATCTTATGACTTTAATCATAAACGGAGTTTTCTTGATATTGACCTTGCCCATAAAGCGCTCGGTATCGTCTTTCATAGCGTTAAGCAAAACGCGGATCATACGCTCAAACTGTGCTTTAAAGTATTCTTCTGACGAAAGGCCTTTCTTATCCCAGTCAAAATCAGGCACGGGAATGCTCTCAATCTTAACGGTATCTTTATCCTGCAGAGTTACAAGCCTCATATATGCAGGGCAGCCGATAGCGCATCCGGTACATACATCATAAAACTTGTTGCCTTTTTCTGTTTCAACAACGTTTATGCTCTGGTTGTGCATATGGCCCGTAAAAATGAGATGCACGCCGTTATCAGCAAGAGTATCAATGAGTTTCTGACTCTCTGACTGCCTTGCGTCGCCTATAAGTGAAAGTATCGGCTGACCGGGAAGCACCGGATAATGCTCCATGGCAAACATCATCTGACCGTCTTCGGCGGCTTTCTTTGCCTGGGATTCTATCCAGCCCAGAAATTCATCATCATAGGTTATATGCTTCTGCCCGTCAATATCGTTGCATATTACGAGCAGTCTCACGTCATCGGAAAGCTGTGCGACATAAGACATATGCTTCTCGTTGAATTCAATAGCATCGGTATAGCCGAAGTCTTTGTAATAGCCGTAAAGATCGGTAAACTTTGTTCCTTCGGGTTTGCCTCTGCCTTTATCCGTGAAGCAGAAAGGATTGTCGTTAAAATCGTGACCGGCTGTAACAACATAGACCTTTTTGCCGCTCTTTTCAGTAAACTCGTGAAGAAGTTTTGAAAACGCTTCGTTGCTCTCCTTTTCACCGTTAAATGAAAGGTCGCCTGCAATCAGCACTATATCCGCCTCGTTGGCAGTTTCAAGATATGAAAACACTGCTTCGTTTATACTCTGCGTTTCGGCAAAACACTTCTGCTCAAAATCCATAAAGCGCTCATACTCTTCGCCGTATGCACCGAGAGAGTTTTTGAAATAATGGGTATCGGTAACAAGATAAAACTTCAGCGGATTCATCTTTTATCCTCCAATTTTGATTTCTATATTATAATACAAAATGTGTGAGATAAAATCAAGATAATTATGGAGGAGAATAAAATTCTTCTTCACCTGTTTATTCGATAGAACCGTTTTTTCTTTTTGATCTGCGTATGCTGTTTCTCTGAGGAACCATCATAAAAGAAAAATAATATCAGGAAAATCGAATTCATAAAAAAGAAAAATATTGACATCATCGCAATAAAGTGATAGAGTTTATGTAATTTACGAAAGGAGTTCTCGCTGTGAATATTGAAATTTCAACCCGCACAAGCGGGAATTCATATGAATACGCTTACGTTCGCTTTTTTGCGGGCTTTTATTTCCGTGCAAAAAAATAAGTATTATCCGTAGAACGTAAGCAGACAATAAGGTTATTCAAAACGGTTCTGTTTAACTACGGAACCGATTTTTTAAATTAAGGGGAAAAACAATGGAAAACGATATTATCAAAGCAAGAGAATCTATTAAGGAAGCAGACAGACAGATAGCAAAATATTTCGAGCAAAGAATGAAAGCGGCTGAAACCGTTGCCGCTTATAAAAAAGAAACCGGCTCCCCTATTGAGGATAAAGAACAGGAAGCAAGAGTAAGAGAAAGAAATCTCGGTTTTATTGAAAACGATGAACTGAAAGGATACTTTCTCTCTCTCACAGACTGTATGATTGAACTGAGCAAAAAGTATCAGTATAAACTTAATGAGGGAACGAAAATCGCGTATAACGGCACTCAGGGAGCATTTGCTTATATTGCGGCAAAAAGAGTATTCCCTAAATCACTTCTTATGCCCTACGGCTCTTTTAAAGATGCATATAATTCGGTTGTAAACGGAGATTGTGACATTGCCGTTTTACCGGTTGAAAACAGTTCTGCCGGTGAAGTAGGTCAGGTTATGGACCTTATGTATTCAGGTGAACTTAATGTTAACGGCGTATATACTCTGCCTGTTACTCATAATCTGATCGGCACAAAAGATTCAACAATTGATAAAATAGATGTTGTAATAAGCCATCCGCAGGCTCTTGCACAGTGCGACGCATTTATCAAGCAGCATGGTTTGCAAACTCTTACAGCAAGCAGCACGGCTGATGCCGTGAAATATATTGCAACGGAAAACAACACTCACCTTGCTGCAATCGGCAGTGCTGAATCCGCAGAACTCAGCGGACTGAAAGTGCTGAAAGAAAACATTAATGAAAGCAGAGAAAACACTACAAGATTTGCAGTATTTTCACCTTATTCAATAAGCGGTAATCAATGCAGAAAAGACGGCAAGTTCATTCTTATCTTTACTGTAAATGATAAAGCCGGCGCATTGGTAAAAGCACTGAATGTTATCGGAGAATACGGCTTTAATATGCAGGCTCTCAGGAGCCGCCCTGTAAAGGAAAAAGCATGGCAGTATTATTTTTATACTGAAATTGAGGGTGACGAAACATCCCCATCCGGCATTGAAATGCTCAGTAAACTGAAAGAACAATGTGAAACAATGAAAGTAATCGGTCATTTTATTGAAAGCGGTGTGAAAGATGATAATTAAAGCAGAGGGTTATGATATTATTCACGAAAAAGGCTGTCTGCAAAACGCGGACAAATATCTTGACCTTAACAGAAAGGTAATGATTGTTACCGACAGCGGAGTCCCGGAGAATTATTCGCGTACAGTATTGAATTTCTGCGCTGAAGGCTCTTTTATCAAAACCATTCCTCAGGGTGAAAGCAGCAAAAATTTTGATACATTGCAGGATATTCTCGGAGCAATGCTCGACGCAGGATTCACAAGGCACGACTGTATTATAGCTGTAGGCGGCGGAGTTGTGGGCGACCTTTCGGGCTTTGCCGCGTCAATGTATATGAGAGGTATCGATTTTTATAATATACCCACTACCCTGCTTTCTCAGGTTGATTCATCAGTCGGGGCTAAAACAGCGATAGATTTTAAAGGTGTCAAGAACTCTGTCGGAGCGTTTTACCGCCCGAAAAAAGTGCTTATTGATGAAAACGTCCTGTCAACCCTTGACCGCCGTCAGTTAAACTGCGGACTTGCGGAGTCGCTCAAAATGAGCCTGACGAGTGACTGCGAACTGTTTGAAATATTTGAAAACAACAATCCATATGATAATATCGGAACAATAATAGAAAAATCTCTCAGAATAAAAATCGATGTTGTAAATCAGGATGAAAAAGAAGCGGGTCTTCGCAGGGTGCTTAACTTCGGCCATACAATCGGTCACGGAATAGAAGCCGCGAGCAAAGGTAAACTCTTTCACGGCGAGTGCGTTGCAATAGGAATGCTCCCGATGGTTTCGGATGAATTAAGAGACAGGCTGAAGCCCATATATGAAAAAGCAGGCCTTCCTTCACACTGCGATGCAGAAACAGAAAGCATATACAGTGCAACGCTTCACGATAAAAAAAGCCAAAGCGGAAACATTACAGCAGTATTTGTAGATACGCCCGGTTCTTTCAGATTTGAAAGCGTTTCAGCCGGAGAATTGAAAGATAAAATCAGAATGATAACGGAGAAATAACCATGAAAAACACATTAGGAAACAGTGTTTCAGTTACCCTTTTCGGCGAAAGCCACGGTGAAAGCATCGGAGCGGTGATTGACGGTCTTGCACCGGGTATAACCGTTAACGAAAAGTATATTGCATCCCGTCTCGCCCTCCGCCGTCCTTCGGGAAAAACAGGAACAAAGAGAGTTGAAAAAGATAACTTCAGAATAATCAGCGGAGTATTCGGCGGTAAAACTACGGGCACTCCCCTTTGTATTCTCATTCCCAATGAAAACGTTAAAAGCAAGGATTATGATCAGACTTCTTTTCTTGCAAGGCCGGGTCATACCGATTACACAGCGAGATGCAAATATCACGGCTACGAGGATTTCAGAGGCTCAGGTCATTTCAGCGGACGGCTTACAGCTGCAATCACAGCCGCAGGAGCAATTCTTGAATACGCGCTTGAACAAAAAGGCATATATATCGGCACTCATATTGCAAGATGCGCCAAAATCAATGACAGAAATTTCAAAGATTACAATGAAGATATAAAAGCGCTCGGCAAAATGAAGTTTGCCGCTCTTGATGAAAACAAAGGCAAGCAGATGCAGGAAGCGATAATTGCCGCAGGCAAAGACGGCGACAGCGTCGGCGGAATACTTGAAACCGCAATCATTGGTTTGCCTGCAGGCTTAGGCGAGCCCTGGTTTGATTCGCTTGAAAGCGTGCTTTCTCACGCACTGTTTTCAATCCCGGCAGTAAAGGGAGTACAATTCGGAAACGCCTTCAAAAACGTTGATTTGCCCGGAAGCAAATATAACGATGCGTTCGCAATTAAAGACGGAAAAGTGATTACCAAAACCAACAACAACGCAGGTATCAATGGCGGAATATCTAACGGTATGCCGGTAGTATTCAGCTGCGCGGTAAAACCGACTCCGTCGATTTATAAAACACAAAGCACCGTTGACCTCAATAAAATGGAGGAATCGGTTATCGAAATAAAAGGCAGACACGACCCTGCTGTAATTCACAGAGCAAGAGCGGTGGTAGATGCCATCACGGCAATTGTGATTGCGGATATGCTTGCTTTAAGATACGGCACCGACTATCTGGGTGAATAATATGAAAGTTCAGATACTACCCTCTCTTGCAAACGGAACTCTTGAAGTACCGCCGTCAAAAAGCGATGCTCACAGAGCGATAATATGCGCCGCTATTGCGGGAAGCAACAGCGAAGTAACCAACATAGATTTTTCCGATGATATACTTGCAACAGTCTCCTGCCTTGAAAGTCTCGGCTCGGAAATTGAAACAAGCGAAAACAGTATCACTGTCCGCACTTCCGTTAAACACGGAGAAAGCGCAGTGCTTGACTGCAGAGAAAGCGGAAGCACTCTCAGGTTTTTAATTCCGCTTGCTTCACAGTTATATAACAGCTGTGTTTTTTCAGGAAGCGAAAGGCTGTTTGAGAGACCGCTTTCGGTTTATGAAAACATATTTGATAACAGCGGTATAGTTTACCAAAAAACAAATAATTCATTTTACATCAGCGGTAAAATGAGACCCGGCAAATTTACAGTACCGGGAAACATCAGCAGTCAGTTTATCAGCGGACTTTTATTTGCTCTGCCTTTGCTTGACGGCGACAGCGTAATTGAAATAATACCGCCGTTTGAAAGCAGAGATTACGTTTTTATGACTCTCTCCGCGCTTAACAGATTCGGAATACAGATTAATCTGTTAAACGGCAGTACATTCGAAATTAAAGGCAACAGCCGTTATTCGCCTGCCTCATATCGTGTTGAAGGTGATTGGTCAAACGCCGCTTTTCTTGACGCGTTTAATTATTTAGGCGGCAGCGTAAATCTGACAGGCCTTAATGAAAACAGCAATCAGGGTGATAAAATTTACAGGCAGTTTTTCGGCCTTATGAACGCATCATATGCCGAAATAAATCTATCCGATTACCCCGATCTCGGGCCCGTGTGTATGGCACTCGCATATAGAAACGGCGCTGAATTCAGCGGTGTAAAAAGACTGAGATTAAAAGAGAGCGACCGCTGTGCGGCTATGGCTCAGGAACTGGCTAAATTCGGTATAAAAACCAAATCGGATGATGACACGTTTACCGTATATCCTTCGGAAATTCATGCGCCGAATGAAGAAATCGATTCTCATAACGACCACAGAATAGTTATGGCTATGTCGCTTCTGTGCTCAGTTACGGGCGGCACAATAGACGGCGCTCAGGCTGTATCAAAAAGTTTTCCCGGATTTTTTGACTGCCTTACAAAACTCGGAATCAAGGTGAATTTATATGAAACTGCTTAACACTCAAAACATATTGATAGTCGGCCTCGGTCTTATGGGCGGCAGTTATGCCAAAGCGCTCAAAAGACTTGACTTTCATATTATGGCAATTGACACAAACGCCGATTCAATTGATTACGCAATTGAAAACGGAATAATCGACGAGGGATATACTTCACCCGAGCCCGAAATAATCAATAAAGCGGATACGGTGATTTTCGGTCTTTATCCTGCTGTTTTCAAAAAATGGATAAACGATAATCAGCAGTATTTTAAAAGCGGAGCAATTATTTCGGATGTAACAGGTGTAAAAGGCTGTATAGTTTATGACATACAGAATATACTCCGTGATGATGTTGAATTTATCGCCGCCCATCCTATGGCGGGACGCGAGGTTTACGGTGTAAGAAACAGCACCGAAAAGATGTTTCGCGACGCCAACTTCCTTGTTGTGCCGACAGATAAAAACACACCCGAAGCGATTGAATGGTGCAAAGAACTCGGCAGACTTCTCGGATTTGTTAATGTGACCGTACTCTCACCCGAAGAGCACGACAGAATGATAGGCTTTGTGTCACAGCTTACTCACTGTATCGCTGTTTCGCTTATGACCTGCTCCGATAACACTCATCTTGCCGATTATACCGCAGACTCTTTCAGAGACCTCACCAGAATTGCAAACATAAACGAAGTAATGTGGAGCGAACTGTTTTTGCTTAACAAAGACGCTCTGCTGGCGGATATTGACCGATTTACAAGCGAACTCGGTATTATCAGAAATATGATTGAAAAAGATGACAGAGACGGGCTCAAAGAGAAAATGAAACTTTCAACAGAGCGCCGCGCGGCATTCAACAAAAGAAAAGATTAAATAAGGAAAGAGGTAATAAAAATGAGTATGAATATGGATTTTGAAAAGAAACTCGCTATTCCTATGGAAGTAAAAGAAATGTATCCCGTTTCTCTGCAGATTCAGCAGACTGTTGAAAAGAAAGTTGCTGAATTAAAGCAGATTTTCAGCGGTAATGATGACAGATTTCTTCTTATAATCGGTCCCTGCTCCGCGGACAGAGAAGACAGCGTGATGGATTACATCACAAGACTTGTTCCCGTGCAGGAAAAAGTAAAAGATAAGATAATGATTATCCCGCGCATATATACAAACAAGCCCAGAACAACCGGCTCGGGATACAAAGGAATGCTTCATCAGCCCGACCCCGAAAAGAAGCCGAATCTATTTGACGGCATTATTGCAATCCGTCAGCTTCATATGAGAGCAGTCAGTGAAACGGGATTTGTCTGTGCCGACGAAATGCTTTACCCCGCAAACCACAAATACATTGACGATTTGATTGGCTATGTTGCCATTGGCGCAAGAAGCGTTGAAAACCAGGAACACCGCCTTACCGCCAGCGGAATAGATGTACCCGTCGGCATGAAAAATCCGACAAGCGGCGATATAGAAGTTATGATGAATGCAATTACTGCCGCTCAGCATCCCCATCATTTCATTTACAGAGGCTGGTCCGCACACTCTCACGGCAACCCATATGCTCACGCTATACTTCGAGGATATGTAAACAAGCACGGCAATTCTCTGCCCAATTATCACTATGAAGACCTTGAATTTGTGAACGAAAGATATCTTAAAGCGGGGCTTGAAAACCCTGCTGTAATAGTTGACTGCAATCACGCAAACTCCGGCAAAAAATACATTGAACAGATAAGGATTGCAAACGAAATAATCAACAGCAGAGTATATAATCCGGATATAAAGAAACTTGTCAAAGGCTTGATGATAGAAAGTTACCTTGAAGACGGCAATCAGAGCGGAGAAGGTATTTACGGTAAATCAATTACAGATCCGTGTCTCGGCTGGGAAAAGACTGAAAAACTAATTTATGATCTTGCTGAAAAACTTTGATAAAGGAATAATACAATGTACGGTTTATTAGGTAAAACTCTCGGGCACTCTCTTTCGCCGCATATTCATTCATTTTTCGGCGACTATCCGTATGAACTTTTCTGCAGAGAGCCTGATGAACTTGATGATTTTTTTGCCGATGATTCGATTAAGGCGTTCAATGTAACAATTCCGTATAAAATCGAAGCTTATAACAGATGCGATATCTTAAGCGAAACGGCCGAAAAAATCAAAAGTGTAAATACCGTTGTAAAAAAAGACGGAAAACTATACGGCTATAATACGGATCTTTTCGGATTTCTGTATACAGTAAAAAGACTCGGCGCCGACCTCAAGGGTAAAAAAGTAATTATTCTCGGAAGCGGCGGAGCAAGCAGGACGGTAAAAGCCGCCTGCGATCGGGAAAACGCCGCCGAAACGGTAATAATCAGCAGAAGCGGTGAAAACAATTACAATAACATTTCACTTCACAGCAATGCCGATATACTTATCAACACCACACCGGTCGGAATGTTTCCGGAAAACGATTCCTCCCCTGTTGATTTATGCTTTTTCGATAATCTGCAGGCGGTAATCGATCTTATCTATAATCCTATCAAAACAAGACTCCTGCTTCAGGCGGAAGCTATGGGTATCCCCTGCTCAAACGGTCTTTCGATGCTTGTGGCACAGGGGCTTAAATCATCAGAATTGTTTTTCGGCACAAAACTGGATGAAACCCTGATTGATAAAGCGTTCAATGAGTTATCGTCTCAGATGAAAAACATCGTTCTCATAGGAATGCCGGGTTGCGGCAAAACAACCGTAGGCAAAAAACTTGCCGCCTTAACCGGCAGATCATTCAGGGATACAGATGACCTTATAGAATCGGCAAGCGGCAAAACAATACCTGATATATTCGAAGAAGACGGTGAGGAAAAATTCAGAATCATCGAAAGTTCGGCTGTATCATCCTGTGCAAAAAAACTCGGCATTGTGATTGCAACAGGTGGAGGAGCGATTCTGCGCAAAAGCAACAGAATCAGCCTTAAGCAAAACGGTGTTATTGTTTATCTGAGGAGACCGGTTGAAGAATTATCACAGGCAGGCAGACCTTTATCTGCAGGTGACGGCGCCGTAAAGAAACTCTATGAACAGCGAAATCCTATATATGAAGCACTGGCCGATTATATAATTGATGTCGGTTCATCGCCTGAAGAAACAGCGAATGCAGTTCTCAAAACAATCAAACTATAAAAATAAGAGCCACCCGTTCGGGTGGCTCTGTTTATTATCAGTTGTATTTGGGAAGAAAGTTTCCGTGTGCTTCTATCAGATCGTCAACCATCTTCCTGATTGTGTCAATATCAAGTTCGCTTCCGGTGTGCGGATCCATCATCGCAGCCTGGTATATATGCTCTTTCTTTCTCGTATATGCGGCTTCGATTGTAAGAAGTTGAACGTTTATATTAGTCATATTCATCGCGGCGCACTGAACGGGAAGAGCGCCAACGTGGCAGGGATTGATTCCGTAGCCGTTTACAAGGCAGGGCACCTCAACGCACGCCTCGGCGGGAAGATTGGTGATAAGATGGTCGGTGTTGAGCACGTTGCCGCCGATCTGTATGGGCTTTGATTCTGTAACCGCTTCCATTATGCGTGAAGCGTATTCATTTGAGCGCTCGTGCTCTTTGATGCCGTTTTCAAGCATATCCGCGTATTCTTTTTTCCAGGACTCAATCTGATTTACACAGCGGCGCGGATATTCATCGAGAGGAATGTTGTATTTTTTGATTAATTCGGGATACTTTGACTTGATGTAAAACATATTGTACTCGGCGTTATGCTCGCTCGACTCGGTAACATAATATCCGAAGTTTCTGATATACTCAAGGCGGACTTTGTTATAGCAATCAGGGTCATCGAGTTTATAATTGTTTGCTTCAAGACGCGCTTTGATTTCAGGATAAAGGTCATTGCCGTATTTATCTTTTATTTCGAGAAGCCACGCCATATGGTTTATGCCGGCGATAAGTTCTTTTCTGCCTTCAAGTTTGTCCTGCATGCCCACTTCATTGAGAAGAGATTCGGAGCACACCTGCACGGAATGGCAAAGACCGACAGTCTTTACTCCGGTATATCTCTGCATATAGCCCGAAAGCATTGCCATAGGATTGGTATAATTAAGGAAAAGTGCGTCGGGGCAGACCTCCTCCATAACTCTTGCAAAATCTGCAAGCACGGGAATGGTGCGAAGCGCTCTCATTATGCCGCCTATACCGAGAGTGTCGGCGATAGTCTGACGAAGGCCGTACTTCTTGGGCACTTCAAAATCGATAATCGTGCAAGGGTCATAAAGGCCTACCTGAATTGCGTCAACAACAAAATCGGCACCGCGGAGAGCGTCTTTTCTGTTTTCAACTCCGAGATAGCACTCAATCTTTCCGTAGCCGCCCTTAGCCTTTCGCATCGCTTCAAGGATTACTCTGCTTTCTTCAAGACGCTGACCGTCAATGTCATAAAGAGCAAACGTGCTGTCGCGAAGCGATTCAACGCACATACAGTCGCCTATTACATTTCTTGCAAAAACGGTGCTGCCAGCACCCATAAATGTGATTTTCATGTTTTTTCTCCTCTCGATAATTATATTAAAGTAACTTCGCGTGCGTAACCGTCGTAGCCGCCGCCTGTTACAAACTGTGTAAGACTGTCGGTGAGTTTACTTTCAAAACTGAAATGGAGATGGCCGGTAAGAATCGCTTTGATTGCAGGCTCGGATTTGATATATTCTATCATACGCAGAGTCGGCTCATCGGGGCGTTGCTGATAAGCCCTGAATTCACTGTATTTTTCAAGATGCTCTTCATCACAGCCTACAAGATACGTGCATTCGTTCGGCACACGCTGCATATGATAATCATAAAGCGACTGTTCAAAAAGCGGATCGTGAAGTGCAAGAATTATAGGCAGACCTTTTTCGACCTCTTTTTTCAGTCTGTATAACTGCCAATCTTCAAACAGATAATAACTGTTATCCATTCCTACTATATTCACGCCGCCGACAATACGGGTATTCCAGAGCATCGGAACTCCGAAGCCGCCGAAGCGTTCCATTTCCATATAACTGTTCATACGATAAGCCTTGTCTTCCCAGGCTTCACCGACATATTGTGAATATTCATGATTGCCCGCTATAAAGAAAATATGCTCATCTGAAAGTATTTCACGAGCCTTCAGTGTGTTGGCGTGAGAAACAAAGTCAAAAAGGTCGCCGGTGTGCACGAGAATATCGCAGTTTTCCTTTGAGTAAGCGATATGCTCATAAAGATACTTCTCTTTTTCAGGATTGAAAAGGCGGTTTGCAAGTTCATGCTTTCGCTCATTATCATATTCATCAACAAAAGAAATATGAGAATCCGTAGCATGAAGAATCTTCACCGGCTTTTCAAGGCCGATTTTAACAACAGATTTTTCAAGAATCATTCTTAACCACCTGCTTTTCTCTTTATATCTCAATTCTAATATAAAGAATTATGTTTTTCAACATTAAATTTGCATTGATTATTAGTTTTAATATGGTATAATTAATTAAATAAATTAAGCGGAGGTAATTATATGGGTATCAATTCAAAATTTCACCGTTTCCGTGAAGCAGGTCAGAGTGTAAACACCGTTAACGCAGAACTTTACGGTCAGCCGGTCAAATCTCTTTTTACGAGCACAAAGGTTTTTACCCTTCATCATCACATTGATATAACCGATGAAGATGAAAACATTGTTTACACGGCAGATACAAAATTCCCCTCTCTGCACGACAGGACTGTAATTAAAGACTATGAAGGTCATACAGTATCTGAAATCTACCGCAAACTGCTCACTCTGCACGAAAGACATTTTGTAACTATGGCTGACGGAAGAGAATTTCAGATATCAAACGAACTCTTTCATCTGATTAAAGATATCACCAATATCGAGGGCTTAGGCTGGCAGATACGCGGCAATATAGTCGGTATGAACTTTGTGCTTTCGGATGAAAACGGTGAAGTTATTGCACTTATTTCTCAGAAATTTATCTCGATGCACGACAAATACTGCATAGACATTTATAAACCCGAATACGAAAAAATCGCCGTAACAATTCTTATTACACTTCAGCATATGATTAAGGACAGAGAAACTGCTTCATCGGGATCTTTCTCTTCTTCATCATCAAGCGGGCAGTAACTGACATAAAAGGAGAATAGAAAATGAAAAAAACAGTAATAATCTTGCTTTGCCTCGTTCTTGTTTCATCATTTGCATCCTGTGGCAAAAAGGCTGAAACTGCTCCCGTTACCTCGGAGCCCGAAAACATTGTTTCAGAACTTGCAAGCGAAACTGTTACCGAACAGATTTCACAGCAAACAGCCACAGAGGATAATTACACTCTCGGCACTCTTGTCACCGTAAACGGCGACACCGAATTTGTGCTCAAGGGTCTTCGCCTTGACGGCAACCGCTCGGCAGGTGAAAACAACGGTAAAGATTTTGCAACAGAAGGAATACGCAGCGGCTTCTGGCTTGATGAAAGAATTTCATTCTATCTTGACACTGATTACAGTGACGCGGACAGCGAGGATGTGAAAGTAATCTGTCTCCCCCATCGTGCATTTACAGAGTACGAAAAAACGTCTTTTGAAGATATTACCGAAAACGCCGCTTTTGTTGAAACCTTTTACGGTATGGAAGAACCCGACTACGCCTGCTTTGATCCTTACGTTTTCAGCGAAGACTTTACTGAAGGCGATTACGATATTCTGTTTACGTTTAAGGGTGAAATCGCTTATTATATTGTAATCAATCTTACTCCCGAAACAAATCAATAATATAAATAAAAACACCGGCGGCTGAAATCAGCCGCCGGATTCTTTTATATTCAATTACCAGAACAGGCGAACAAAGAATGCCTTTATTCTTTCAAACAAACCGGAAATCAAAGTAAGAAGACCTGTGAAACCAGTTTCTCCTTCAATGCTCACTTCAGCCGTCAGAGGATCGGACTGCATTTCATAAGCGTTTTCAGCAACTACACTTATTGTATAATCTCCGCCGGGCAGGTCGCTGAGTTTTAACTCAACGGTATCAAAGTCAATCGCGCGGTAGTACTGCGGCAGAGTCCAGCTCTGCGCTACGGTCATACCGAGTTTATTCTTTGCAAATGCTCTGTAAAGAATTACGGGCTCTCCGTCAGTTGACTGCGCAACGGGTACGGTTACCGTGCAGGCACCCTCTTCGGGATTCACTTCAATTGCGGAGCCTTCGGCAAAAGCAGGCGCGGATGAAGCGGCTTTACGCTTTGCGGGAGTATATTCCCTGTTTTTATTGTCAGCCGGATTTTCAAGGAATCTCTCGCACAAAAGAACACTTTCATTTACATCATATCCGCGAAGGCGCATATTGTTCTGAGCGTCAAGTTCAACTATCCAGCACGTTGCAGTATCGGAACAGTCTGAAGGATGATAAGCGCGGGATTCATCAATGGTAAACTCGGAGTAAGTGATTGCGCCTGTGCCTACGGCTGTAAACTTGCCCTGCCATACAGATCTCGGATCATTGAGCGGATAATGAGAATGGCCGGTAAAACTGACAACCTGCGGATACTTGTTAAAGATAGATTTGAATGTTGTAATTCCCCAACCGTCATAAGTTGAACTGCCGTAAACGGTGTTGCGCACGTGCTCATGATTAATAATAAACACGGGCTTGTCAGGCTCTGCTTTGGTTACCTGAGCAAGTTCCTTATCAAGCCAGTTAAGCTGTTCGGTGCTGTAGTGAATTCCGTCTTTATCGGAAGCGGAAATTCCGAAGAAATGATAACCGTTGATTACAACATGGAAATCAGCATCATTACCTGTTACTTGTTTATAATAATCGCGCAGTTCCTGACGCTTCATTTCGTAACCGTCATGATTCTTGGCAACGACGCCGAGAAACTTTGTGTCGCCGCGCACGGAATCGGAAATCGCTTTTCCGAATTTGTCAAATTCATCTTTGGTGCCGTCATTGGTAAGATCGCCGGCAATAAGCACTGCGTCAAGAGAAGAATAATTTGAATCGCTCTCTGCAACATCATATGCAAGGTTAAACATTTTGATTATTCTGTCTCTGTTTACATCGTTACTGCTTACTATGTGCGTATCGCTTGAAGCAACAAAGCGGATAACCGGCACAAAGGTATCGGCACTGCCCGTATCGGAATCTGAAAATGCGGGAACAGCACAGATATAAACGAAGATAAGTGTAAGAAAAACGGCAATTGCTTTTTTCATAGATATTTCTTCCTTTCGAAATCAAAAGCACAGAAATGCTTATATTTTATCATCGCCTGATTAATTATAGTACAGTGAATTATAAATTGCAAGAGAACGGAAATGGAGAAGTATAATAATACAATTGTTATTGATTTTAAAAGGTCAATAAGTTACAATATTAATAGTAATCAGATTGATAATCCGGGAGGTGCTTGTATGAGATTTGTAATGATGTCAGACACTCATTATATCTCACGCAGGATGATTGCGGACAAACAAGATAAAGAACTTATGCTTCAGCCCGCTGTGACTGAGGCAGCAGTTTTACAGGCTGCTGAGGACTGCGATACACTTTTCATCGCAGGTGACCTTACAGATACCGGTGACATTTTTTCTCACGAAGATTTTGCCGCTTTCCTTCGCACAGTAAAGCAGAGCGGCACAAAAATATATGTGATATTCGCCACACACGATTTTCATCACCAAAAAGCGTATGTAAGAAAATACGGAGAAAAGGTTCAGTATAAAAGTAAACCTTGGGATCAGCCCTGGTTTGATATTGAAAATGTTGATTGGAAATCGTTTGTAAAAGATGAATATCTTTCCCTGCCGGAAGATAAACTTGCGCCCGGACTTGTGCCTGCGCTCTCACCCGAAGAAGTATGGGAAATCTACCGCGAGTTCGGACCTGATGAAGCATACAGCGTTAATGAAGAGAGTTTTTCTTACTGCCTTGACCTTGATGAAAACACACGCTGTCTGATGCTCAATGACATATTCCGCAATGTTGAGGCTCTGAAAGACCAGAGCCCCACATACACCCCTACCTGCCTTAAATGGATAAAAAAGATGTATGACGAAGCGCAGAAAGACGGAAAATATATCTTCATTTGCTCGCATCATCCGATGCTTCCCGCCGTGCCCGCTCACAGGATAGGCGCGGGAAAAGAAAACCGCAATATGCGTTCACCCGATGTTGGACAAATGCTCGCGGATATGGGTTTCAATCTTGCATTTACCGGACATTCGCATTTCTGCGATGTGGGATATCTGAAAAGCGAAAAAGGAAACCTGCTGTGGGATATTACCACGCCGAGCGTGAGATTTTATCCTCCCGCTTACAGAGAGATTGAAATTGACGGCAAATCAGGTACGGTTTCATATAACTGCAAGTATATAAACGCAACAGAAAAAACGGAGATTGAAGAAAAAACTCTGTTTGAGCATTATCACAACTGTTTTTATAATGATTACTACCGCTCCATCACGGGAGCTGGCGGCGCAGTAAAGAAACTGATGGACCGTCTGACGGTAAAGGACATATATTTCCTTGTCAGAGGAAAGGCAAAACTGACTAAAGAAGAGTATAACAGTATTAAAAACCTTAAAGTTTTTGACCTGATAATTGAGACCGCTTTCAACATGCTCATAGGCGACGGAGAATATACACCCGATACTCCCGAGTACAAAGTGCTTATGTCATTAAGCGCAAAACTCGACAGCGTGATTGATACACAGCCGTTTATAGATGTAAAAAACAAATATATGGGCGGTTATTCCGTTTCCGAAATAATCGAGCCGATGCTCTTTAACAATTCCGTGCCGGACAGAGAAGGCGTGCTGAGGCTTGACGAAATACCCGAAAAGCGGCTTGAAACTCCGGTTTATTCATCACACTTCGGCGATGTACTCATGGCAGTAATATATATAATCGCGCTTGTGCTCTCTCCTCTTGCGCCTGTTGCTGCCGCAATCGCTCTGCCGGTTATGACAATTAAGAAAAAGAAAAAGTCAAAAAAACCGCAAGGACCGTATTACAAATATCAATAAAAGTGATTATCACTGTGATTGAAGGTGTCTGAATTATGGCAAAGATAACAATGACCAAGCCGAGCAGCAGCGGTATAGCGCTCGGAGGAATAGGCGCAGGAAGTGTTGAACTGTTTCCCGACGGTGAATTTCATTACTGGCAGATTGCCAATCCACCCAGGATGACCGAAGTTTGCTGGGAAAACAAGGTTGACGACGGAGAAAACTATACGGGCGCACTCTCGTTTTGGGTGCGCACAGAACAGAACGGCAGTAAACCTGTTGTAAGAAAACTCGGCATGAAAACAGAGCCCGATGATTTCACTTACAGATTATTCCCCTGGAACAAACCTGTAGAAAGAATAAATTTTGACGGGCGTTTTCCGGTATGTGAACTTGAGTATCAGGATGAAGCACTGCCCTGCCGTATTACAGGCCGTGCTGTTGCTCCGTTTGTACCGCATAAAACCGATATCACCGCTACGCCCGGTTTTTATATGGATTTTGAAATTGAAAATACAGGAAATGAACCTTTGACGGCAAGCATTCTAGGAACGATTGTGCCCGAATTCTGCAACGAAGGCGGCTGTATCAATACTCTTAATTCCGATTCGGACAGTGTCTGTGTTACAATGCATCCCGCCAACAAATCTGATGCTCCAAACTGCGGCGAGGTAAGTCTCGGTATTTGCGGCGACGGTGAAAGAAGTTATATTGCCGGAGAATACAAGCGTTTTATAAGAGAATATATCTTCGATGATGACGCATTCGGAGTAAGCCAGGAATCCGTACTCTTCGGCTTTCGTGAATCGGGCTCTCTGCCTGACAGCGACGCCGTTACTCCGCCGCCTGAAATTCCCGAAGATATGACCGGTTTATCGGATGACGAAATCAACGGAATGATGAGCACATATGTAAAATATCCTTTTGCCTCGTCTGTGCTAACTCGTATCCGTGATGTAAATCCCGGATTCCCGTCAAGCCGTGAAGATAATATACTGTTCCTTTCCGCTTTGCGTAATCAGGACAGGCTTAAAAGAGAAGGCAATTTCGGATCAGCAGCCCTTTGCGGTAAAATGCATCTTGCTCCGGGAGAAAAAAAGACCGTACGTTTTATATTAACCTGGTATTTCCCTAATCATTTTTCAAATAAAGACGGGAAAAGGCTCGGTCATTACTATGAAAACCTTTTTGACGGAGCAGAACAGGCAAATACATTTCTCAGAGAAAACAGTTCCGGTATTTTTGACAAAGCCGTCGCTTTTTCAAAGTTGCTGTATAACACCGACCTTCCGGTTATTTATCCCGACTGCTGGAGCGGACATCTGAGCACCATAGTAAAATGTTCCTGGTATCTTAAAGACGGCAAATTCGGTCTTTGGGAAGGTCAGGGATTCTGCGGTTTCCACACTACCGATATCACATACCACGCATCTTTCGGTCTGCTCTCTCTCTTTCCGGATTTACAACTCGGACAGATGCGTATGGGCGCCGCTTTCCAGCGTGAGGACGGACGCGTGCATCACTTCTTTACGCCCGACCTCGACCATATCGGCAGCGGCTTTGAGCGCGTAGATATGAACAACCAGTTTGTACTTATGGTACTGCGCGACTATCTTTATACAAGCGACAGACAATACCTCAATGATATGTGGCCTCACGTTAAACTCGCGATGGATTCAATCGGTGCTCTTGATACAAACGGCGACGGACTTCCCGACAAGGATACAAAGCGAAACACCTATGATGCCTGGAATTTTTCCGGCACACCCGTTTATATCTCAATCCTCTGGCTGGCGGCACTTAAAGCCGCAATTCGCATTGCCGAAGAAAAAGGCGACTCTTCACGCCGTGATATTTGGCAAAGTATTCTCAACAAAGGTCTTGATTCGCTTGAAAAAGTGCTGTGGAACGGAGAATACTACAACCTGTGGGATTCCGGTGATGATAAAGACGAAACTCTTATGACCGATCAGCTGGACGGCGAATGGTTTCTGCGTGCTTCGCGAATAGGCGGCAACCTGCCTGACGACAGAATCAAATCAGTTATTAAGTATATCCTCAAAAACAACTTCGATAATGACAGTGGTCTTATTAATGCAACATGCCCCGAAGGACGCCGCACCACGATGTATTCACACAAAAACTGTCAGACGCTCGCCGTATGGACAGGTATCGGATACGCAGTTGCTTCGCTTTGTCTGAGTGTCGGTATGAGTGAAAACGCCGATATGATAATATCTTCAATAGGCTGTAATCAGTCAAGATTCGGCGCGTTTTGGGATCACTGGGAATGCGGGCATCACTACACCCGCCCGATGTCAAGCTGGACAACGCTTATCTCTGCGCTCGGTCTTAAAATAGACTATGCAAATAGAATTATCAAACTTAAACCGATTGCCGATAATATCACTCTTCCGCTTTGCTTCCCCGGCTTTCTGGGTACAGTCAAGGTCACAAACGGTAAAGCAGATATTTGTGCATTAGAAGGTAATCTTGACGGCTGGGATATTATCACAGAAAACAACAATTAACCGAAAATCAAATCATAATTAAACCGGGCTGACCGATTAAGTCAGTCCGGTTTATTCTTTTCATTTATATAATTACCTTAATTAATATTCCTGCCGCGCCCGAAATAAGAATCAATACTATCGGTGAAATTCCGTTTTTGAGAATCTTTTTTGATCCAAAGTATATAAGCGCAAGAATTGCTGTCAATACCAGCGCGGTATAATTAAAAACAGGATCCTTAACAGAGCCAATTATGTTACTCAAAGCCATAAAGACTCCGGTAGCAAGTATAATTCCGGCTATGCAGGGTTTCAATGTGCCGAGCGCAGATTTGAAGCCTTCGTTGTTAAAAGCCTTTTTCAGAATCTTAATAAGCAACAGCACAAAAACAAATGCAGGAAGAACAACTGCAAGAGTTGAAATAACGGCACCAAGTATACCCGCTTGTGTGCTGCCGATATAAGTTGCCATATTGACCATTATAGGTCCCGGAGTACTTTCACTGATTGCTATAAGATCCGAAAGCATTGAATCGTTCATCCAGCCGTTTGAAAGAACAGTCTCTCTTATCAGCGGCACTGCCGCATAACCGCCGCCGAAAGTGAAAGCACCGATTTTAAGAAATTCAAGAAAGAGTTTCAGATAAATCATGCCTCATTACCTCCCGTGCGTTTTTTATTCACAAGATAAATAATGAGTCCTGTTGCGGCGGCAACAAGCATAAATGCTATTGTGGAAACTCTGAGTGAAAAGATATTTACAGCCATCATAAGAAGGAAAGAAGCCGCTCCGATTATTACAGTAAGCGCGGTTTTGGGAATCTTTGAAAACAGTTTTACAGCCGCATCAACAATCAGAATTCCGACGGCTATTTTAATTCCGTAAAAAGCGCCCGAAACCCATTTATTATCAAGAAACCTGTCAAGAAAAAATGAAATTACAAGAATGATAATGAACGAAGGCAAAACCATACCGAAAGTTGCCGCAATCGCTCCCGCAATTCCTTTTTGCTTATAGCCGACATATGTAGCGCAGTTAATAGCAACAGGCCCGGGAGAAGATTCCGCAACAGCGGGAATATCGCTCATCTCTTCATCGGAAATCCATTGTTTATCTATAACGCATACACGCTCAATAAGCGGCAGCATTGCATAGCCGCCGCCGAAAGTGAATAATCCTATTTTTGCAAAACTCAGGAATAATTCAAATAGTTTTCTCATAAAACAATTATTTCATCGTTTTCCTTTACGGTGCCGCCTTCAAGGACTATTCCGAATATACCTTCCTTCGGCATAATACACTGACCGACAAGTTCTCTGATTGCACACCCGTCGTGGCACTCTTTGCCTATCTGGGTTATTTCAATAAGGGCATCATCGCCGATTTTCAGTTTTGTGCCTATGGGCAGAGTGTGAAGCGCAATGCCCTCAGTGGTAATGTTTTCGGCAAACATACCGTGACACAGGCCGTCTGTACGCATACCCTGTGCTCGCTCTATGCTTTCTTTTGCGAGAAGGCTCACCTGGCGGTGCCATTTGCCGGCGTGAGCATCCCCTTCAAAACCAAAGTCTTTTATGAGTCTACCCTCCGGAATAGTTTTTTTCGGAGTTTTCTTTTTTTCGCTGATATTTATCGCAACTACTCTTGCCATATTTATCCTCCTGTTCTGTTAAGCCCGTGACCTGCGCCGCCGATTTCGAAACTGTGTCCGGCAGGCTTTTTCAGAATTATATTCTTTACTTCTTCACGAAGTTTTTCTTCATCGTTAATATATTTCATTATGTCATAAGAGGTATCGTATCCGAGGCAGGGCTTTACTTTGCCGTCGGAGAGAAGCCGGATTCGGTTACATTCGGAGCAGAATTTATGAGTTATGGGATTTATAAGACCTATTCTTCCTTTAAATCCGTCTGCCGAATAATACTGAGCTGTCCCCTCTTTATAATCAATCGGCTTAAGAAAAGAAAAATCTTTTAATAATTCATCGCCGGTAACTATCAGTGAAGAATCTTCGCCTTCGTCGGAAAACGGCATAAGTTCAATAAATCTTACATCAATCTTTCTGCCTTTCGCTAGATTAATAAGTTCACCCGCGCCGTCGCTGTTGACGCCTTTCATAAGCACGGCGTTGATTTTAATCGGATTAAGACCCGATTCTTCAGCCGCATCAATTCCCTCAAGCACTTTTTTGAGCACATCCGCTCCGGTAAGGTGGCGGTAAGTACTGCCATCTGTACTGTCAAGGCTTATATTCACGCTGCAAAGCCCGGCTTTCTTTAAGTCTTTCGCATATTGTGAAAGATAAACGCCGTTAGTGGTGAGCGCCAGAGTTTCAACGCCCTCGATCGAGTGAATTCTTTCTGTGATTTCGCAAATGTCGCTTCTTACAAGCGGTTCACCGCCTGTGATTCTGACCTTATTTATACCGCATTTAACAAATGCGCGCACAAGTTTTTCGATTGTTTCGGGAGAAAGTTCGGTCTCTTTTTTTGCGCAGTCACTCTTGCCGCAATAAACGCAGTTAAGATTGCAGCGCTGAGTAACGGAGACCCGAAGGTATGTGATTTCTCTGCCGAAATTATCCTTCATTGTGATAATCGCTCTTTCCGCCTGTCTTTTCAAGCAGTTTTATTTCTTCAATAACCATATCCTTGCCCATAGCCTTGCACATATCATAAACGGTTAAAGCGGCTATTGAAGCGCCTGTTACGGCTTCCATTTCAATTCCGGTTTTATAAGTGCATTTTGCGCGGACATAAATACCGAGTGCGCAGTCGCCCTCTTTTTCAAAATCAACAGTAATTTTATCAATCGGTATATTATGGCAAAGCGGAATAAGTTCGCTCGTTTTCTTTGCTCCCATTATTCCGGCAATACGCGCGGCGGCAAGTCCGTCGCCTTTTTTGAGGTCCGCATTAAGCAGAGCCTCCAATGCTTCGGGTTTCATCTTTATTCTTGCGTAAGCGACAGCAGTGCGTTCGGTAACATCTTTTGAGCCGATATCAACCATAATCGCTTCGCCGTTTTCATTTATATGAGTAAGCATTTCAGCCCTCCGTATAGCCGCCCATTTCATCAAGACGGGCTTTGAATTCTTCAGAGTAAAGCACTTCGAGGAACGCTTTGACCATCGGGTTGTCAAGATATTCTTTATCAATCAGAAATTCGTATGTTTCGTTGCAAATAGGAATAAAATCAAGGTCATACATTTTTGCGGCGGAATAAATGCCCAGACCTGCATCCGCATTGTCTGCGGCAATAAGAGCGGCAACAGCGGTATGAGTAAACTCTTCATTATTATAGCCGTTTATCTCATCGGGAGACATTCCGTTTTTTTGAAGCAGATAATCGCAGAGTATTCTCGTACCCGCTCCGCGCTGACGGTTGACATAGCGGGCATTTTTAATATCGGCAAAACTCTTTATGCCGAGAGGATTGCCTTTCTTGACCATCAGACCCTGTACTCTGCCTACGCCTTTAACGGCAACAGCGTTGCCCGAAGGAATATGTTTTTCGATGTAGGATTTATTGTATACGCCCGTTTCAGTGTCGAGCAGGTGAATTCCGCCCATATGAGCGAGGCCGTCACGCACCGCATAGATAGCGCCCATACTGCCGACATGAGTTGAGCAGACTCTGAAGGAGGCGCCTTTCTTCGCAAGGAAATCGGAGACCTCATCAATCAGCGGATCGTGGCTTCCCGTGATTATCAATGTGTTTTCAATTTCGGAAAGCGGTCTGTTAAGACGGATTTCAACCTCTTCACCCGCTTCGATTCCCTCGCAGTCCTGCGGCACAAGGAGTACGCCGTCCGCTTTGGTAAAACTGGTGATAACGCCCGCGCCTCTTGCAAGCGGAGAAGCGGAAAGTTTCGAGCCGATTCTGCCGAGAGATACACGGACATATTCGGTATATTTGAGAGAGGACACAATCTTTTTGGAAAGAACCGCTCTGACAGTTTCGCCTTTTGAGCGCTCTTTGCCGTAATACATTGAAACAACATCGCCGACAATTTCATCCATAATCACAATTGCCGATACGGGATAGCCGGGAATACCTATAACAGGCTTGCCCTGCGCTTCGCCGAGCACGGCGGGTTTACCGGGCTTTATCGCAATTCCGTGAACAAGCATCGTGCCGAGTGATGCAATAATTTCGCTTGTATAATCGTCTCTGCCGGCAGATGAACCCGCGGAAATAAGAACTATATCACATTCAGCAAGTGCTTTTTCAACAGCAGATTTAATAAGGTCCTTTTTATCGGGAGTAATAGGATAAACTTTTGATACTGCTCCGAATGATTCAAGCATTCCTTTGAAGACGGTAGAATTGAATTCAATTATATCGCCTTTCTGCGGATTGCTTGTAGGCTCAACTATTTCATCGCCTGTAGGAATAATGCCGACAAGCGGTTTTTTTATAACTTCAATTTCGGTTATGCCGCCCGCGAGAAGCGCTCCGCACAGTGACGGCGTGAGAACAGTTCCCGAAGGCGCTATCATATCGCCCATACAGATATCTTCGCCCACCTGACGAACATTCTGCCAGGGATATACAGCGGAAATAATCTGCAGATTATCGTCGCCGAGTTCAATTAAATCTTCAACCATAATCACGGCGTCACAGCCGTCGGGAATCGGGTCGCCCGTATCGACAACCGTATAATCTCCGGGCTTTAATACCAAAGGCGTTTTTTCACTAGCTGAAAAAGTCGTTTTCGATTTAATGGCAATACCGTCCATAGCGCTCGCATTATAATGAGGCGAGCAGATAACGGCGTATGCGGCGTTTTTGATAACTCTGCCGCAGGCATCTGTAACAGCGACAGTTTCTGTTTTGCCTGCGAAACCCGCTTTCTTCAGATGATTGAAAAATATTGACTTCGCCTCGCTGAGAGACACATTGTTGAGATAATTATGTTTCATAGGCTGTATATTTCCGTTACCGTTCCTTTGTTTATTCCTTCCGCGTTTCTGGGTATCCTTATAAAACCGGTTGCTTCAGATAAAACCGAGATTATTCCGGATTTTGTGTGAAGAGGAACAATTTCATTTTTTTCATTTAATTTAACACAGAGAAATTCTTCCCTGCCGTGATTGGATGGAATATTTTCGGCAAGTACTCCGGTTCCGAGAGGCTTTTCGGGCGGCATAAACATAATGTTTTCGATGTACCGGGTTACAACCAGCCTGAAAACAAAATACGCCGCGAGCGGATGACCGGGAAGGCCGAAAACAGGTTTATCGTTTATCATACCGAAGATTGTCGGTTTGCCGGGTTTCATCGCGATTCCGTGAAAGAAAGCATCACCGAGCGAGTCGATTATATCCACGGTCATATCTCTTGCCCCTGCCGACGAGCCGCCCGAAATAATTACGGCATCGGCTGTATTTACGCATTCTTTTACTGCGTTTTCTATTTCTTCTCTTTTATCCGCAACTGCTCCGTATTCAAACACTTCGCAGTTAAGACTCTTGATTTCGGCGGACAGCAGAAATGTGTTTACATCTCTTATCTGCCCGGGCTTGGGATTTCCTTTTACAATTTCATCCCCTGTTGAAATAACGGCGATAACGGGCTTTCTGAAAACACTTACTTCGGTTATGCCGAGAGCGGCAAGCACTCCGATATGAGACGGCTTTAATACCGTTCCTTTTTTCAGCACTGTTTCCCCCTCAGAAATATCATCGCCTTTTTTGGTGATATTTTCGCCGGGAGCGACCGATTTATAAACCAGGCAAAGTCCCTGAGCACAATCGGTATGCTCAATCATAACGGCGGCATCGGCGCCTTCGGGCAGCATACCGCCTGTGGAGATTTTTACGCACTGTCCTCTTTTGAGCGTAAAGTCAGCGCTTTCGCCCATAAGGATTTCACCGGCGATTTCAAGCTGAGCGGGAATTGACGCGCCCGCGCCGAAGGTATCGGCAGCATTGACTGCGTATCCGTCAACGGTAGTCCTGTCAAACGAAGGGACATTTTCACCGGAAATAGTATCGCAGGCAAGTATTCTGCCTAAGGCTTCAGTTATATTCACTTTTTCGGTTTCCGCTTTGAGATGAGCCGTCTTCTCTTTAATCAGAGCAACGGCGTCTTCTCTGATTAGAACATTAAGCATTATATCTTCCACCCCGCAACAAAACTTTTTGCCCACTGTGTTTCGGGATTTGCGAGAGTTTCTTCGGGAGAGCCGTCGGATTCGATTTTACCGCCGTTAAGTATTATCAGCCTGTCGGAAGCGTTCATCGCAAGCATAGGCGAATGCGTGCTCATAATCACGGTGCATCCGTTTTCGCTCTGATAATCTTTAATCGCTTTTATCACAAGTTCCGCGCCCTTCGCGTCGCACGCAGAGGTCGGCTCGTCAAGAAGAATAATATCGCATTTCTTTGAGAGAACACGGCAGAGTGACAGCCGCTGTAACTCACCGCCCGAAAGCGATTTTGTTTTTTTATCGGACAGATGCGAAAGTTCGAGTTTCTCAAGAAGTTCAAGCGAATGCTTGCGGTCAGCACCGCTTATCATTATGTTCCTGAGAGCATCACCACGAAAAGCGTAAGAATTCTGCGGCATATACAGTATGTTTCCGGGAGCGGAAATAATTCCTTCACTTGCTTTTATTATGCCTGCGAATATTTTAAGAAGAGTTGTCTTACCGCTGCCGTTTGCGCCGGCAAGGGCTAACATTTCTCCGTCGTTTATTATTAACTCGGGAACATCGAGCACGGTCCTTTCGCCGTAACACTTTTTAAGATTCTTTATCTCAATCATCTTTAACCTCCTTCACAATAAAAGAGGCAAGCGCGTTAACGGCAAATGCAATAATCAGAAGAATTATGCCTAGTGCCAAAGCAAACGAAAATTTGCCCTTGTTTGTTTCAAGCATAATTGCAGTAGTCATTACGCGGGTTTTCCATTGGATATTGCCGCCTACTATACTTACTGCACCGACTTCTGCTATAGATCGGCCGAAAGCATTCAGCACAACGGAAAAGAGCGATGAGCGGCCTTCGCCTATACAAAGGCGTGCGGTTTTGAGCCCTGAAAAGCCGAGGCCTCTCGCCGTTTCAATAACAGGCTTTGACGCGCTCTCGATAAATGAAGATGTGAGCCCGATTACAACAGGCGTTATGAGCAAAACCTGAGCCACAACCATTGCCCTGACCGTAAAGAGCATATTCAGTTTTCCGAAAGGCCCGTAGTGAGTAAATAGTGAATACACTATCAGGCCTGCCACCACCGGCGGCAAGCCCATAAGAGTGTGTATCAGTTTCTTTATAAACGCTTTTCCGCGGAAAGACTTTGAGCCGATAAGAGAGCCCAGAGGCAGTCCTATCAGGCAGGAAATCAGCGTGCTGAAAAATGACATTCTCAGCGTAACGCCGATTATCTGCAGAAGTTCCTTATCCGGCGGATAAAGCAGTTCTATCGCCTGACGGAAACTTTCCATTAACTTTAATTAAAGCAGATTGAAAAGAGCAACGACGTATTCTTCCGCGCCGTATTTTGCGATAAGAGCGCTTGCTTCGTCGCTGAGCATCCAGTCGATAAACGCCTGTGCGCCTTCGGTGTTGAGACCGTCAATCTTTTCGGGGTTAACGGCGATAAGTGAATAGGTATTCTTCATATCCTCGCCTTCTGCAAGCACGATGTCAAGATCAAGTTCATCCTGCATTGAGAGG
>JAEEGL015054985.1_pt1 | contig 28822 bp, 42 predicted proteins | sample 9134231 | NCBI WGS metagenome assembly JAEEGL01 (sample SAMN16246548, study PRJNA631951) | gut metagenome | biome: gut microbiome; feature: rumen; material: fiber-attached | host: Bos | place: Iran: Karaj | collected 2018-10 | reverse complement strand
CGGCAACGAATATATTGGCGATTATTTAGATGGCGGATCAGCATGCCATCTAAATTTAGATTCACATTTATCGTCAAAGCAATACGAGCTACTATTAAATTATGCTGCGCGTGTAGGATGTAGTTATCTAACGTTTAACGTTCCAAACGCAGAGTGTCAAGACTGTGGGTTTATTGCAAAGCAACCATTTGATAAGTGCCCTAAATGTGGAAGTGCTCATGTGGATCTGTATGATAGAATTATTGGGTATCTTACAAAAGTAAAGAATTGGAGTGATGGCCGACAGAAAGAGTTCACTACAAGAATCTTCAATCATGTAGACGACACTGACTGCGATGAAAGAACTGCAGAGTACTGCAAATACAGAATGTTTATAGACTATACATCAAATAACTAATTACTAAAGACTCTACTTAACATGGATGGATATGAAAGTGTATCCATAATAGTTAGGCAGAGTCTTATAATTATGTTGCTTACAAGTGTACTTACTGATTTAGATTTGGACTAGTTATATAATGATTAAATATATACCTGATGATACCGCTGTTGTTTTCGCTGAAATTCCTGATGAGATATGCTTGGGTTTAAATTTATCAAACTGCCCACATAGGTGCCCAGGATGTCATAGTACATATTTACAGACTGATGTCGGTGAAGAGTTGACTACAGAGATTTTAGATAGTCTAATAAGTAAGAACATGGGTGTGACTTGTGTAGTGTTCTTTGGCGGCGATAACGATAAAGAAACTCTAAAGCATTTTGCAAAGCACATATCCAACAAGTATGATTTACTTGTTGGGTGGTATAGTGGTGATGACCATCTGGATCTTAATGAGTATGGTATGTATTTTGACTATATTAAAGTAGGCCCGTACATAAGAGATCTTGGCCCATTGAACTCACGAACTACAAATCAAAGACTATACTTTATTAAAAAGTACAATGGTGGTATTATAGCAGAAGATATTACTAATTTGTTTTGGAAGTGACTTGTAGACAATGCCATTAAATAATATCTATAATTTTATATGTGAGTAATATTTGTAAGACTTTCTACGAGGAATGAGATGAGATTAGATCGATTATTGAGGGTAAGTAAACTTGAAAGTCGCATAACAAAACTAGAGCAAAAGATCATTTCAGAGGGTGGCGCTGCAGGGCACATGAGTCATATTTATGACTATACAGATCTTACTCTAAGAGATATTAAAGGATTAATTCGTCGTCTGTTTTCTGGTAGAGTAGAAGATATTACAGAGAAACTTGACGGAATGAATATACAGTGTACTGTAAATAACGATGGCAAAGTTGTATTTATCCGCAATAAAGGCGATCTTAATTCTCCAAAAGGCGGCATGGATGCTGATGATGTAGCTGCTAAATGGGCAGGAAAAGAGTCAATAGCAAAAGTATATATGTCCGCGTATGAGACGATTGAAAAAGTCTTTAAAAAAATTGGCAAGAGGTTTTTCAATCCAGATAAAAATACAAAGATACTTGCAAATTGTGAGTGCATAATTGCTGGTAAAACTAATGTTTTAGTATATGCGAATGCACAAATGGACTTTCACAATTTGTGGGTATATACTAGAGAAGATGAGAACAGTGAGTGGAAAAAGTCAGACGTGACAACTGATGGGATTGACATTCTTGACAAAGCATGCGAAAATATTGATGGTGCACAACTAACGCCAAGGGTTGTCATTAGAGTAACAGAAAAATCAAATGAGATTCTTGTTGACTATATAAAAAGAATCGATGCTATCTTCAAAGAGGCAGGTTGTGCTGAACGAAGCACAATTGAAGATTACAAACAAGCAAGATTTCGTAATACATGCAATGACAAATATGAATGGATTACAACTAGTGAAGATGGAATGTCTGCATTATACAACAGATGGTTTAATGATGATAAGTCTGTTAAGTTAACAGTAATTAAAAAGATCTACGCTGACTATGCTAATGAGCTTGCAAATATAGATAGTAAGAAAATAGTAGGCGAGTGCATGAGACCGCTTGACACATTCTTTAGCAGGTTTGGCAACGCTATAATTTCATTATGTGACGGTATGGTAAATGCAGGTGCCGAGTCTAAAGTTATTGAGACTCTACGCAATGATCTTGAAGAAGTTGTTAATGAAGTAAGAGAAAAAGGTAGTGTTGAGCTTAATGAAAAATTAACCGTTCAGTTAAATAGACTTGCTGAATTAGGTAATGAAATAAATGCCACTGAGGGCATCGTGTTTAAGTATGATGACAGACTTATGAAAGCAACTGGGTCATTTGCTGCACTTAATCAGGCATTAAATCTAAAATACCAAATATAACTTAAAGAGGCCACAATATGAAAAATAGTAATTATTTAGAGTCGCTTGAAAAAAGAGTTTCTTTCCTTGAGAGTATGTATCTTGAATGTGAAGACGATGATGCAGGTCCGTTAGTTAGCAAATATCGTTCACTACATTTATTAAATGAAGATGACAGTAAAGACGATGACGGTGTAATACGTAAAGTTGGTAATAAGTGGAAGATTCTTAAAAAGAATAAAAAAGACTATTGGGATGCTGACTACAAAACAAAGAAGGATGCTGAGGCTGCATTAAGAGCATATTGGGCTAATAAGCATTAATGGATGCAAAGAGGATTGCACAGAAAATTATTTAACTAGTGTCATGCCTAGTAGGTTTAGCTACTAGGCAATTTTTGTATCTTATGTACATTAAAGCAATTACTACATGTTATGTATATAACGTCAGGCATATCTAAATTGATAGTAAGACTAATCTCTCAAGTATATAGTTAAACGTAAAGAGGCTGCACTATGGCAGTTAAACTAAAAGAGCTACATATAATTGCGCTTAAGCTAAATGAAATTGGATTAAAGCAAACTGCATGTGATATAGACTATTTAATTTCATGGCTTATGTCTGATGGTAAGAATGGTGACATACATTTAAGGCCATATCCTGCTGGTAAGAACACTATAGATACGCATTCACATAATTGCCCAATACCATATACGCCATGTGAAGAATCTGTATTGCCATGTAAATCGCGTATATATGCAAGAACACTACTATTAGAGTCGAAAGATATTATTAGTAGTCTTAAAAGTAAATATACTGATGCAGATGAGATAATAGCAATTGACGAATACATAGTCAATATAGATGGTGTTATTGCTATGTTAGACAAGGCAGAGTTGAATGAATGGTCAGATATCTTTGGTAGTTTAATTGACTTTGATGACATTGTGTGGTTTGGTAACATTAACTTATAGGTGATATAATGAGCAGCAATCTAAATACAATTCATGAGTATGCGCATAATTTGCGACATCTTAACATGTTACAAGCTGCAGGTGATTTTGATTATTTAGTAGCATGGATTAGATCACCTGAATGGTCAGGTGGCATTCATTTAAAGCCAAACCCTGCAGGAAAAGGCACAGTTGATGCTTACTCAAATAACTGCCCCATACCTTTTCCACCATGTTGCAAACTAGCAGAGATATGCACGGATAAACGTGTAGCAATTCAGTATATAAAATGTATAAAGCCACTAATACAAGATCTTTTAAATGAACACACGAACGAAGTTGAGCAAATTGCTATACAAGCATATCTTGACTACTGTGATGATCTTATAAAGGTTCTATCAGGTGAAGAGCCAGGTCCTGTACCGCCAATACATCCTGCAGCTTATATTAATAGTGTTATTAACGAACGTGCTGTTGTATATTCTGATGAAGATCAAACTAAAACTATACCTTACAATGTTGCAAATAATTATACAGTTATAAATTGGTATGATGAGAACGGAACAGCACATCCTTTTGCCAATGATATAACTTTAGATAGATGCCCTGAAAGCAATTTACCTGGTACTGTATGTGTGTTCAATCAAACAGGGAACCCTGTGTTTGTACAGTATATTGAGTACGAACTAAGTGTGTCTAATAAATTACAAGGATGCTTTGCTGGCAGTGATGGTGAAATTGCACAGAGTGTGACAGTTCAGCCTGGAGAGTATGCTGCAGTTTGTGCTATGGATACTAGTGATCCTGATAATTTATTAGCTGTACCAGTGCTATATGAAAACTTTACGGCATATACAGGTAGTCGCTATCGTAATCAATCAAACACGTTTGTTGACATGGGCTCTTCAGGGTTAGAGTTTAGAAAAGAGTATAACTCTGCAGTTGGTGAGTACGTTTTAGTTATATATAATAATACTGCCTCAGCAATCACAATAAAGGATTTTGAGTATTCAAAATCAGAAGCACATGTATTAAACATTGTTGCACCTAGTAATGTAGTTGGAGTATCATGTACTATTAATGCTATATACGACGCCACTGCAGTAACACCTGAATGGGCAGTATCGCCTTCTGGTCCAACTATCTCTGGTGATACACTGACATTCACGGAAAGTGGCGAGTATACATTACAGGCATCTTATAACGGTCTTGTTGCTACAAAGAATATAAACGTTGAATATAAAGTTGGGTGGTCAACTGAAACAGTAATTGACGAGTCTGGTGATTATCCAATAGCAAATACCACTACAACGGACCCTGACGGTAATAAAGAATCAGAGATTGTTACTTATATTGATGGTGAACCAGTAAATACTGGGTTTGAGTTAGAGCCAGGAAGTGAAGATGGTACCATAGCTATTGATGAAGGCAAAGATACAAAGATCTACACATTTGATGGTACAAATGGATTTGAATTATTCTTTAAGTTTCACTATGATCCATCATTACAGCCACCACCAGACTATGCTAATAAACCTGGTGAGACTGATACAGCAAAGCATTATACTCTATTAAACATGAAGTATGAAGTGGCGCCATATCCAGGCATAGTATTTAGGCACAATGAAAATTCGCCTAAGCTTCAAATAAGTATAACACCAATGAATCCAACTGATCCTACACATCCGACAGTTTCAGTTGAAATTGATCTTACACATACTGGTATACCTGATATTTATATGCATGATCTTTATATGAGGTATGAGCCATCAGCCCCATTTGAAAAATTTGTCATCGTGGATAATACTTTGGGTACTGGTGATGTAAAGACAAGAATTGAGTATTACACTTATGAATTTAGTAATGAAATAACAGCTACTCTAGGTTATGTAAATGCTGGTACTGTTGAAGACCCAATTCCATGTAGGCAATGTCTATTTGATGTATATGATTTTAGACTGAATAAAATAATGAATCCGTGGAAAGAATTTCCAATTATAACAGAGACTTCTCATGTTGGAAATCTACTAATCACAAAAGAAATTACTAATGATGATAATCATATTGTAAAAAGGCTTCTAATAGAGCCAGATCCTGAATTAACAAATGAAGAATATGCTTATTTGGATGACGGTTTAATCTTTAATGACATTAAACCGTTTATAGATAAAGACCAGGTATTTGAGTTAGAATACGATGTAATGGTTGATTATGCTGACCAGACATTTGCAAGCAATGATAACTTTGTTGTGCTTATAAATGCTATATCTGAACCAGTAAATTGGCCAGGACTTTGCATAAGACTTTCTAAACAATGCCAGCCAGACGAGCTATTTCCAAATGGGAGGTGTGATACAAGATTAAGATACACGACTAACAAAGATGTTCCTGGATACACTCTAGTTCATTCATCTGAGCGTGTTAATGGCATATCTTATGATGGCTATAAAATAGATGATGATCACATAATTCACTACAGGTATATTTATGAAGGTACAGCTTCAACACTTTGCTCTGCAATATACTCATATAAGACAAACAGTTATGTAATATGCACAAATAGAAGTTTGCTGTACGCAGTTACTCCGCACAACTTCCCGTTATGTATTGGCTGTGCTGTAGACAGTAATCTACAAAAGATTCGTAATTGCAGAATGCGCATTAAAAAGATTGAGTACATAAGGAATATAAAGTAGTGAATATCTAAACTAATGTAATCCAATGTAATACATTAGTTCAATCTAACAATGCTGTTATGTATAATAATACTGTGCTGATTTTGTGAGTTTGGTTACTTACCCAAATTATTGAAAACAAGATAAAGGAGACTATTAACAATTATGCGAAATTTCAAACTTTTCACAATGATCTTTGCGCTTATGGCTACTATTTGCTTTTCAGCCTGTGACGATAAAGATGATAACAAGCAGGAAGCTAATACATGTGAGCCAGCATCTTGTAAGGTAGACAATGCTACTGAAACTGGATGTGATGCAGGTCAGTGTGTAGCAAAAGCATGTAAGGATGGATTCAAAGTTTCAGACGATAAAAAGTCATGTGAAGAAGTAAAGGAGTCACCTAAATGTGATCCCGCTGGAACCCCTGCATGTGATCCCAAATGTGAAGATGGTAGTGACTGTATCTGTCGAGCGGATAAGTGGCAATGCGTCCCTGTAGATGACAAAGATAAATGTGACCCTAAGTGTGAAGATGGCAAGGAATGTAAATGCGTAGAGGATAAATGCGAGTGTGCTGTCGTTAATCCATGTGCCGAAAAATCTGCTGGTGACGAATGTGCAGAAGGTAAAACATGTCAGTTGGATGGTGAAGCACTGTCATGCAAGGATAAACCTGCTGTACCTCCAACCGAATGCGATCCTAAATGTGAAGATGGTGTAACAAAATGTGAGTGTACAATGGAAGCATGTGCATGTGTACCTGTAACAGCACCTGCTGATAAATGTGATCCAGTATGCGATGAAGAAAAGCAGGACTGCATTTGCGAAGCTGATAAATGTGAATGTAAAGATAAGGATGCCGCCCCTGCTGATCCGTGTGCAGATAAATCAGAGAATGATGCCTGTGATGAGAATAAGACATGTCAGAAAGGCGAGGGTGATAAACTAGAATGCAAGGATGCTCCAGCGAAAGACCCTAAATGAATTATCTACTTATCTGAAATAGCATAAGCGATTAAAGCCATAGAGATTAATCTCTATGGCTATTTTTGTATATTATACCATATCTATGGATTAACTATTGTCTGTTATTTGTAAAGTAAAGAGGTACAACTATGAAGTCTCTATTGGTATTTTTATCATTTCTAATGGTTTTGCTTGTTCCGGTGTCTTCGTCATTTGCTACACCACCTAACCCGCCTGGAGTTAATAGTCCTGTAGCACAGCCAGTTAGACAAGGGCATAGACATCATCCTGGTACTATACCTAATCATCATAGACATCATCACTACCCACCTGTAAGAACTTATAGAAGGACTAGTTACTATTCTCCTGTCGTTGTATACTCTGATTCATCAAATGTAGTAAGTGAGCCTGCTGTACAAGTTAGTGAAACTCCGTACACATCAACTGGTACGTTCGGTTTTGGTATTAAAGGTATTATATCAGCGAACTCTTCAGTGGGCAACATTACTAATCCTGCATCAGGTGGGTTAGGATTTTATTTTAAGTTTAGACCTACTAGATATTTCTCTATCGAGCTTAATAATGATTATCTTTTTGGCGATATAAGTTACGATGGTGGAGGAACACAGAGCTTTGTAAAAGTACCTTTATCATTAGGAACTAGATTTCATTTCTTTGATTATGGTAGTGTAGACGCCTATGTAGCATTAGCTGCATCGATGTCGTTTTGGTCTTATCCTGATGGTTATGACGTTTACTATGATTATTATTGGGATGAGTATTACAGTGAGACGTCATACATGGATGAAACTGGAGTTCAGTTTGGCGGACAATTCGGATTAGGCGTTAGTTATATCACTGGTGGATTTGAAATTGGTGCTGATGCTAGATATACTATAGAAAATGTGCCAGACTTTATTCCATGGTATGAATCTTCATTCAAAAATGAGAAGGCTATTCACGGATTCTTGCTAACGATTAATCTTGGATTCTCATTATAGTTACAAGTGTATAACAAATCAGCCGTATATCTTTAAGATATACGGCTTTTCTGTGTTATGAAGTTGTTTATTAAATCGTATATGCAGCCTATGTATATCTATTAAGTAACAACTTCAGAGGTGAGCATGGATAATACAACTATTGCATATATTATAGGTACAATTGGAAATTTACTGTTTGGGTTCAAGTCGCTGCCACAGGTGATACAATGTGCAAAGAAAAAATCTACCAGCGGGCTGTCTCCTTTTATGCTTGTATGTGATTTAGGAGGCAACATAGCATGTGCTTATTTCATATTCGCAACAACAGGTATTACACTATTCCCACAATACATTAACTATGTATTTGCAACCCTTTTCTTAATAATACTATTCATTATGATGCTTACTTATGATAAACAAGACAGCAAATAAACTATAAGGTCTTTACTACATTTATATCAGTTATCTATTTATATAGTACCAATGAGTCATTAGTCTTACTATAGAGGTAACATGATATGGATAAGAAAGAGTTCATTGATTTTGTTAATAACGCAGGACTATATAGTTTAGATGCTGTATTAAACGTGTATAGCAAACAATCCGATAAGTCACCTAAATATGTTATGCGACAAAATATGCATTGCAATGAATGCTTTTCATCAGCTACTGATATTTACAGATGCAGAGATGGGTTCGTCGGAGTGTTTGGTGTAGTTAGAGTGTATGACAATAACTCAGATGTGTTTCCGTGCTATGCTGAAGAGTTTGTAGCAAGATCTGCGATAGTATATATTCCAAAATCATCGTTGTAGAGACAGAGCTTTAGTAATAAATAATAGTGAGGTGTATATGCCAACTACTACGACTACAAATACACAAAGTACACAGCCTAAAAAGAAAAGCACCGCTAGAAAAATTCTAGACACAGTAGCTAAACCTGGAAAGCGTATAGTTGCAAAATTTAGAAAGCCTAAAAACACTAACAACCAACAAAAGCAAGTTGAAGATGAGGGCAAGAGTGGTGTTATTTGGCGTGCTATTAAAAACTTTCTAATGCCTATTGCATCTGCACTGGGACTTAAAAAACCGCTTGACATAATTGATGGCTTAGCACATGTTTTCTTTTTAGGTAGTGGCGCATCTATAAAGACATTTTTCAAAACACTAGTATTTGGTATTGGTAGAGGTATCAAACACTTCTTTAAGAATATCATACCTAATCTGTTAAAGATTGGCGCAGATCTAATCAATATGATTCTGCCAAAAGATTGCCCTCTTAAGAGTCTTGACATTGCAGGGATTGCAAATTGGCTTATCAGATATTTTAGAGCAGATGGTATAGTATCTGTTATTAAAGTATTAGTGGAAGTAAGGAAAGACACTGGTAGTTGGATAGAAGTACTTAAGACTATCGGTGATATGATTTGCAAATCCATTCTTACGCTTCTAACACCATCAAGTATTATTAAGATGGGGCTTAGTTCAGTAAAAGCTTTACTTACTGACAATCCTGCTGTAAAATTAGTTCTTAAATATGTAGACTATTTAATGGATTTCTTAGGTGGCACTACAAAGTGTATTGGTGCATGCTGTGATGGCGCAACTGATTTGGTAGCACAAGTCATCGAGAATGGAATTATAAGATTACCTGCACTCGCTGGCAATATCTTAATGGACGTATTCTTGCCTGGTACGTTGGAATCAATTGAGTCTATTGTGTCAATGCCTAGAGATTTAATCAATCTCGAATCACTGATGAAGATCTTTAAAGGTAAATTTAAGGAAGACGTTGGCAAGAAGGTTGCAAAGTTAAAAGCTAACTTTAAAGCTAGAGGCAAGGATCCAGAATCACCTGACTTCATTACATACGCTAAGAAGCACTTTAATAAAGATGACATTACAAAAGATGTGTCATGGAAAGAGTTCGGTATGAAGGCTGCAGGCGCCGCTGTAGATGCAGCTGAGGATAAAGCTCTGCATCTTGAAACAAGTGGCATGGCGGAAAAACATAAAAAGCAACAGTTGTCTAGTCAAACAGGGCAGCCTGCTAAAAATAGCAAGAAAGAAAAGTTCGTTAGTGGCATGAAGTCTGTTGGTGGCTATTTGCGTGATAATTATTTATTTGAAGATGAGTTTGTAAAAGCTGTACGTGGTGATGATGCTGAAGAGAAGAAAGGTAAAGAACGTGCAAGTGGAATGCCTGCAAAAAGTCATACAGTAAAGTTCTTCCTTGCTGGTAAAAAGATTCCAGCAATACAGCCACTTAGCAAAGTAGCAGCTAATTCACCTGAGGCAAAAGTTCTAAAAGAGATGGGTGCTGAGAGTGGATTTAAAGAACAGCGAGCACATGTAAGTCACTTTGTTGTATATGATAAATCAACAGATGAACCTATTTATAGAACACCGATGGCTGATCGTGCAGAGAAAGCGATTCGTGTTGCAGAAGGATGGGATAGCAAAGACGCAGGTGACAGTGTTCTTGGAACTGTGCTTGGTGTAAATAGTAGAAAGCTTGCATACGATAGTGAAGGTAATAAACTAACTGGTAAAGCGTACATGAAAAATATGCTTAAACAGTTGGGATCAGCAGCGATAGATTTTGATTAAGTATATAGTTACTGTGTATAAGAGGTAAGTATGGATAAGAAATTAGAAGCAAGAATCACTAGACTTGAGAAAGTATTAGGTCGTAAAAATGAACAGCTAAATGACTCTACAGCTGAGGCTATTTATAACACGGTGAATCAAATTAATGAATTATGCAAATCATTAGCAGTTATGCTTAAGTCTACTAATGATGCGTCATGGTCAGAGGTTGATAATGCTATTTCACTGTGTGAAGATGACTTCCCAAAATCATGGTTTGATAGATACAATAGAATTCTTAGTAGTAAGTAATAACTGTACTGCGCGTAGAGGTGTATGATTATGGATAAGAAATTAGAAGCAAGAGTCAGAAGATTAGAAAAACTATTAAACGTGTACGAAGATAGTAAGTTTCGTGCAGACTTGGAAGACATTTATGTTGGGATGCCTGTTATAGACTTAAAAAATAATAGGCGAGCTATTGTTGTAGACTATGGTGACATGGGGTCTATGTTTGACAAGTACATGGATGTTGTTACTAAGCCTTATTCAGAATATTCTAAAGATGCAAAGCATGGAATATATAGTAATGCAGCTATTATAAAATACAGGGGAGCATCAAGGAAAGAACTTATTGTTGACCCAGAAGAAAATCTAATTGAAGACGACGAATAATTATATTATAATATATAGGATGTATAAAATGGATAAGAAATTAGAAGCGAGAGTTGCTAGATTAGAAAGGCTACTTGCTGACAATAATGAAGCATTTGTTAAACGTGTAGATCCTAGTAAGGCGCTTAAATTTAATAAAGACGACTTTGACAATATAGAATATGTAACTCTGTATGTTGACGGTGATGATATTGATTCAGTAGAGACTGCTGGGCGCGGCATTATTGAAGTCTTAAAGCGTCTGATGTTAGAATTACAGTCACATATTAAGTCAAATATAAAAGGACTTAGAAACCAGAAGGTTGGTGCATGGCTTGAGTTTAATAAGACTAGTGAAAATACAGTTTATATATCAGGTCTACCTACAATATATACAGACTCTAATGGCAACGTTATGATTGGAAAGGCACCACGTAGAGGTTTAGACAGTATAGATAAGCTATGTCTTGATATGTTTGATAGATACTGCTTAGCGTGAGTGATGTACATTTAATAACGCACACATAAAGTAACAAAACTCTCATTATAAAGTGAGGTTTACAATGGATAAGAAACTAGAAGCGAGAATTGCTAGATTAGAAAAACTTCTTTCTCGTAAGAATGAGTCTACAACACAGTTTAATGCTGCAGAGCGACGTGCACTAAATAAATGTAGAATAGCTCAAAAAGCAATGCAAGATGCTATTGATGAATGTGATGGCATTGTAATGGATTACGCTCTTAGCGGATTTGATTGGCCTGGAATTGCAGACGATTTGCGTGAAAAGATGGTTACACTCGATACACTATTTTATAATGCAGGTCTTTAAAATTTCTGCACGATTCACCAGATTTTTAGATTGTAAAATGTCTATTACTTTTGTATATACTAATAATTACAAATAGTAATAGCTATTACTTTTTGACTAACTTACTTATGGAGATAAGATTAAAATGATTAGACGTAATTCAAATCGGAAACTTACATTAGAACAACGTATTACTCGTTTAGAGAATGCACTTCGCGGTAAACGCGGTGCTTGTAAATTTGAAGGTAATGATGATTTAGCACGTGAAATTGACAGCTGTCTTCGTGACGAAATGGACGATACCTATTGGGAAATTGCCGTAAATGAAAATAGAGATGGCTCAGTAGGAGTTGTTATTACTGAAGGTGAAGCTGGTGAGTGGGCGATTTCAGGTGCATTCAATGTTAGTCGTAGAGGGCGTGGCTTAGAAGTGTACAACAGCGATGGTGGTTACAGCGAAGGTCAAGCACGTGATGCAAAAGATGCAGCGAAGATGATGGCTGATATCGTTTACGGTTATGCTGAAGATATGTAATTCATTATAGGCTGTATATGAAATAAACCCTAGGTGATTTACTTACCTAGGGTTTTGTTGTATATAATTTATGGAGGTGAGCTATGTTATACAATATGAAAGGTGTAATGAAATTACTTGAGAGTCGCAATACTTGAACTAGAACTTAAAGGCATGCATGAACTACTAGTTGCTTTTAGAAATATTCTCTCTGATAAACTATCGCACTTGAAATTTACGGAAGTTCTTAATCTTGAATATGAAAATGACACTCTTTATAGTAGAGATAAAGTAAAAAGCGTTTTACTAAAAGAAGTGAGTGCAGCTAATAATTTAATAAATGAAATAGAAAAACATATTAATCTATTTAACAACTGGGACTAATATGGCACTGTTGACGGACACTTCCTATGCAGGATAAACAACATATTCTATGACTGGGGCGGTGCTGTAGCATTCAGTGATGAGTATGTTAGTAAATACATAAAGAAGTGGTCTGATCTTTGTAGTGAGGATCCTATTTGTGGTAGCTGTATCGTTAGGGATGTTATACTATGAAAATTAAAGATCTTGTAAATAAGCTTAGCAAGTATGATGAGAATACAGAAGTGTTTGTAAATGATGAAGAAGGCCATGAAAGAATAGACATTGAGCTTGATGTATTAAAAGATAAGTTTTTTCTTTATGGCAAAGTACAGCCAGTTGTTATTAGGCTGATTGGCAAAGATGACTTTAAAAGAACGTTTATATTCTAACAGGAAGCATGATATGAATAACAACGGTGTGATTCCATGCGCAATTTTAGTTGACAATTTCTCAAGTGGTCTTAGGGTTATTGCAGAAGGACGACAAGATGTGCCATACATTGAAAACCTTAAAGTAGGCCAGCATTTGTATGCCATAACAATAAATGATACACTTTCTAAGTGTAATATGTTCTATACAATGGCTTCTTATTTTGCATCTAACTACAGCTATGAATATGTATGTGAGCAGGCTGACTGCATGGTTAAACTGCTGTGCCGTCGTGTAAACATCTTAAAAGCTGTAAAAGAAGATGAGCACACTGTACATTGGTATAACACAGATTATGATAGTGAGCATACTTACAAACATGAAATTGAAAAGATAAAGTCAATGTGTAATGAAGAATGTGAACAATCACATTCTTAGAGACGTCATATTATGAGAAGACATAAGATAAGATATAGTCGAAAGTTTAATGTAAATAACCACACAATAGGTATTGACTTATTTTCACAATGTGTCACGTCAAATCCGCAAGAGAGATCATATAGAAAGAAGCTATGTAAAGTAACATTCTTAGATGTAGTAAAAGAAAATGGCAGAGAGTATGTACAAATCAATTTCTCAGATATGAGAGCTGCCACAGTATTTATTGTCAATCACATTGGCATTGACTCAATGAAATTTAATATCTTTGGAAAGCAATACCTTGTGCATCTAACTGTGCTATCGTGTAATTATAAACTATACACTATTGGCAGCATTGATGATAAATATGTGTGGGAATCATTTATATAGAGTAGTTGCAATGAATAGAAGAGCATGGCATCTAATTTCGACAGGGCATAGACCAAAAGATGGTGCAGATGTCATTTGTTTATTTCATAATGGTGAAGCTATAGAATGCTACTATAATAAAGAATTTGACGACTTTATACCGTATGATCAAGAATGGGATATGCAGCCATTTCATTCAGACTGGTTTAAGGCATGGTGTTTTGATGATGGTCATTGGTTTATTACAGATAATGCCTATGATGACTTTATAGAATTTTCTAAAGAATATGGTTTTCCTGAATTATTAAAATCTAAAAAGAAACAGCGCGTACTGTGTAGTAAGGACTAATATCAATGGATAACTTTAAGATTGTAATTGATGGCAAAGAATGTTCATGCACTAAATGTGATAAAGTATATGTAGAGCTTGATAGTTCAGCAGAAAGAAGTGACATTGATTATACAGAGCTAAAGAGTTTGGCTGAATCTTTTAACTCTCCAAGAGAGCCAATCTCATGTACGATACCTATTAAAAAGAATACTAAAAATTATAAGCATATACAAGAGCTGTTTGAGAGCCTTAGATCTGCACAGCAGCCTAAACTATAGCACTGGAAATATAAATTTATGCGAATAAAAGAGTTTGAAACTGCACTAAGTATTGCTATATTTGAAGCTAAAAAAATCGTTAGAAACAATTATCTTTGGGACAATGACAGACTATGTATTGATCATGTTTCAACTGCTACAGACACTAACAGCATATTAGTGTTTACTTTTAAGAACTGGCCTGTGAATGATAACACGCATCATATTATCAGGTTACAGAGAGCAATAAGTTTAAATCTAGCAATGGCATCTTTGTTTAAGCCATCATTAGAAATTAATAAAGCAATCAGCAAAGAGCATATGCTAAACGATGTTGACTGTTTTATATTAACGTATTTGAAGTCTAAGCAAAAAGCTATAGAAATGTTAAAATGCAGCGAAGATGAGTTGCAGATAGATACTAATAGTATCACATTTAATTACAACAGTGATAAGTCTTATGTTGAAAAAGTCATGTTTAGATATTACACTGATCAAAGAGATATCTTATTAGAATACTTCTATAGTAGAGAACATGGTATATAAGAACTGATGAAGAATCTTATTGCTGATCGTAGAATACCGCATTTAATAATATCTATATTTCTGTTTAGCTTTAACAAAAAGTACGCTTTGAATGAAACATATTAGTTCGAAGCTGTTATTAAGGAGTAGTGTGTAATGCTATTTGTAAATGAAAAGTATAACTCAATAAAGAGTATTTTAAGTAATACCAATGAAGCTACTATGAAGGGCGGAGGTGCAAATAGTGACTATACAAAGTACGGTTACAGATATGCGCTTGCTGTTATTGACAAACTACTTAGTGGCGGCGAAGTCCGCTTAGGTGGCAAAGGTGATAGGGGCAGTATATCTGGTAAAGATCTAAAAGCTGCAACAAAGAAAGCGCTAAACGAACTTAAAAAGAACATCGATGGCTCAACTGTGGAAGACTTCAATAACGCTGTAAAAGATCTTAACTTTAAATGGACAAACATATTCAAAGGTGATGTTACAGGTTATTCAGATGGCTTAGCATCAAAGAATAAAGGTAACGCGTTTGAGCAAGAATTTGTCGCTGACTTTAAAAAATATGAACCTAAAATCAGAGAGATGGTGGATTACAACAAAATCGTTAAAGTTGAATCTGAAGGTGGTCTAAATCAAAAACGACCCCTTACATTTGGACCTGATTCAATCACATGTGGCCCTGCTGGTGATTACGACATCGGTCACACTGTTACAGACATTACACTTACTACTGATGAAGGTAAAAAGATTTATCTTTCATTGAAATATGGTAACACTGTTACGTTTGTCAATGCAGGTATTAAGAAACTGTTCACAAAAGAATTCTTTGATGGTGGCCAACTTACTGGAGATGGCAAATTGCTTCTTGACATGTTTTGCATTGATGAAGATAAGTTCAGGGAAGTGTTTGCAAACTACAAAGGCAAAGGTGATGGCAAACGACAGAAAGCTAATAAACAGGTCGAAGACATCACAAGTAAGTTGAAAGCTAACAAAGTATTTAAGAACTTCGTTAAATCAGTTATCGGATATGGATTTATCATGGTTCATAAAACTAGTAAAGGCGACGTAGAGTTTATCAACTTCTTAGAGGAAAGTGACCTTAACAAGTTCGTTTCAAAGATTGATTCTGCAACAATTCTATATCCTACTGGTGGAACTGAAAAACGTATTGACATTGTAGTCAGGTACAAGAGCATTGAAATCAAGTTCAACATTCGTAGTAAAGATGGCGGCGTATTGCCAACACACATTATGGCTGATTATAAGTTCATTAAATAGTTGAGACAATTATGTTATTCGTAAACACAAAGTATGAGTCAATTAATAGAATTTTAAATAAAACTAATGAAGAGCTCAGTGTTGTTACTGAGGCTGATAACTCGTGGGGTGAAAAATTTGAAAGCATCATCTGTGACGCTTTCAATTGCGAGGGCGACATAACAAAATCTAAAGAAATTAATCGTTACGAAGAAGATATGTTGTCACACGGCATGAATCCTAAAAGCGTGTATGAAAAAATTTATACAAGCATTAGTCGTGATATTGGCGATCTTAGTAAAATTGGTAAACTTAGAAAATTAGAAAATAGACCTGACTGTGTTACAGATGACTGGGTTCAGCTTGGGTATTTCAAGTCTAAATCTAAAGTAAACAGCACGCCTAAAACAGATATAACAAACGGGGCTGATATTAACATTTCTGTAAAAGACGATACTGGCGGACGAGGTATGTCCGGCGCTATAAACGAGACTATAGCTACAATTAGAACTGCAATAAAGAAAGCAGGCAATGAAAAGACATTAAAGTTAGCTGATGAATTTTTTGGAATGTTTACTTCATCAGGTAAAGTAAGAGATAGACTATCAACAAAAAATATTTCAAAGGATACTGTTTCAAACAAATATGGCGATATAGGCATGCTTGACTTTAACTTTGACGACATAAGCACAGACGATGAAGATGAGCAAAAAGTCATAGCCATGCAAAAAATGATAAATAGATTTAATTCTTTTATGGAAAAAGAGATTAACTCAAATAAAAGTATACAGGATGCTATATTGAGGGAGGCACTTACTGGCGAAACTAAGTTTAAACCGCCCGCATGTGCAGATAAGTTTTTGATTTGGGATAAGAAGTCAGGCGAGTGTAAAGTATATGACAAGGATGACTACCTAGCATTAAGAAAATCAAAATATAAAGTAAAGGCAGTATTTAAGTCATCTTCTAGAAAGAGTAAGAAGAACCCTGATTTAGATCTTGGCCGTGACATTTGGGTAGTGTTGTCAATAACGTAATAAATAAAAACCCTCTATGAAATTCATAGAGGGTTTAGTTGTATCAGCAATATAGTTACTTGACGCCCAAGAATTTCTTAAACTGCTCTAAATCTTTTCCGTCTTGACTTGCTTTTGTGTGCAAGCTAAACAAGATTCTAGGCGATCCGACACCAGATATCTTCATAACGCGATACTCATTTGGCTTTTGATTTTTATCAGACAAATAAATTTTAGTACCGTCAACATCAAAGTACGGATTATCTATAACGTCTTTAACAGTGACTATTGATTGCTTGTCATTAAATCTAGTTGAAGATATCTTGCATTGCTTTTCTAGGCTCGATAGAAGGCTTTCACGCTGACTTAACGGTAAATCCTTTGACCCATTGGAATAGTATCTTGCAAAGGCCGTTATGTTAAAGTATTTTAGTAGCATCTCTGGTGAGTTCTTGAAGATAGCGTAATCCCCATCAAGTGCGGTTATAAAGAACGCTACGTCTTTCTTTTTGTAATAGTCACTTATCCAATCAGCAAATACACGTTCGTCTAAATCAAAAGTTATCTTACTAGAGTGCGGCTCTGTTAATTTTACAAAGCTATCAAAATTATCGTTTACGTATGACATTATTTTTGAAGCAGCATCATTGTCATCAGCCGTCTCTGAACATTCAAAGAACTTCTTATCACCATTTTCAACAAGCTTAATGCCAAACCCAGTTGACTGTGCACCCACTTTCTTTTTACCATTTTCAGTCATCTTGCACTCAATATAGAACTTATCATCGACAAGAATATCTGATACGGTTTTATTATTGCCGCCCTTAACAGTAAACTTATGATTTGGGAACTGCTTGCGAAGGTATCTAGCACATTTTGATTCAAATGAGTCTGAATCTTTTGTCTCATTTACGATATGAAGAATCCTATGTAAAGAATTATAACTTTCATTTACAAACAACATTATAGTTACTCCGTTACCATTAAAATGTGCGCTATGTATATTAAATTTGTTGATATTAGTTAACTGCATGGAGATAGTTTATGATAGAAGCCACCATAATCTTGTTTTGTACATTCTGTGGATTCTTGATAGGATATGCAACAGCACTTGCAATAAAGAAAGGTAAATAGTAATGACTAAAACTATACAGGGATTAGAACTATATACGTATGATGAGATTATTGACTTAGTTACAGACTTTGTGAAAGAAGTTCTTTACGATAACGGATACTCTGATAGAGATGTTAAAATACATAATGTAAAACTACATGGCTCACGTTTGCGAGGACAGGCTAGAGAAGACTCTGATCTTGATGCTGTTATTGAATATAGTGGTGACATTAATGAAGATGATCTCTTTAACATGCTTCATGAAAATCCTTTGTATATAGACGGTATTGAAGTTGACGTTAATCCAATACAAGAAAACATGAACGACTATATGAAAAGATCTGACAAATATGATGCCATGAAGTTAAAAGAGAGATATACTTCAGTAGAGTCTAGAGTAGCATACTTAGAAAGTCTTTTAGACGACACATTCAATACAGTTTATAAAATATACGATAAATACAGTAGCTATGATTATGCTGACATGGACGTGTCTAGTTATAGAATCAAGTCTATAAAAGAGTTCAATGCGTTAAAAGGTGGTGTGTGTTGGGACTTTGTAATACCAATTGCAAATGATCTTGATGCAAATGAAGTGCCATATACATGTTATTTTACTGGACTACATAAGAATGGAAATATGATAGCATCGCACACTTATATAGTAACTGATACTTCACCACGATACTGGATTGAATGTTCATGGATGCGAAACAAAGGTGTGCATGAAGTGTCTTCCTTTAAAGATGTGGAAAATGCACTAAAGTCGTCGTATAATGCAGATGAAGTGTTTACAGTTTCATATGTGCCACGCAAAACACCGGGAATGAGCCCAGAGCAATTCTTTAACTATTTAGAAGATACTGGTGTTGAGTGCTAACAACTATACCGTGTAGCTCAGCTACACGGTATTATTGTATTATAAGTAATGTCTATTTGCGTGTCGTATTAAGTTCTCAAGACGTCGCACTCTAAACTCTAAAGTTCTCATGTCACTTTCTAAACTGATGCCATACACTTTACATATTTGTTTTCTAAGAGTGTTATATAGTTCCATACGATTATTGCCTGGCGGCATCATACGAAGGAACCCCTTAACATCATCATTTAACAAACAATTTCTTACCTTTGTTGCTGATATATTGTCTTCACTCTTCTCGTCTCTTGCAATCTCTATCATTTCAAAGTCATCAGATAAACCTGCTTGATCGTGATACTTTGCTGCTTTATCTGAATAGTCAGGATATCTATCTGTGCCGCAAGTCCATGCTGCAATTTCAAAATTATTCTCGCGTAAAGTCTGCCCTATATTAACAATGTATGCGCTTTGAACAGGGATAACTGCAGCAACACGTTTATCATTGTTAAATAGATCACTATATAAGTCAACTAGCATCCATGTTGGGAACGGGTTCCTCTCACTTAGTTTATTATCAGACTTTTCCATCATGCATATAACAGTGCGTAAGCCTGTACGCCTATATGCTTCCTCTATACACTTATAGTGACCTGCTGTAAATGGCTGAAAGCGACCAACAAATATATTAACTTTTTCCATATTATTAAACCCTGCTAATATCAAATTACTAAGTTGAAGTATTACATTCAATCTAACTAGATATCTTGTTTAGGACGCACTACAATGAAAAGACTTAATAGTTTAATGCATAGAATTGCAATTCTTGAAAGCAAGGTCTTGTTCCTAGAAGGTGCGGAAGACAAAGAAAAGCTTCGACGTTATTTAGGTGATGATCTATATAAAGCATATATGAATATAAGAAATCGTATTCCGTCAGAGACTGATCTTATTAGACAGTATCCTGAGTATTCATTAGCAATGCTAGATGATAGTGAATCTGTTTTCAAGGACTTTTCTAAGAAATACAGTAAATTAAGGAAAAGCAATCTTATAACCGGTGTTGGTGGATCTACATGGAGTAGACTCCCAGAAGTTGCTGATAAAGATGATTTATATAATTCTTACAACAACTATAATGATATGAGAGACTATGTAATAAATACTTTTGATAGTCTCAGAAGTTTTGAGGAATTAAAAAATCTTGATCTTAACTTTATTAAAAAGTTTGTAAGCAGCTATGAAAGTGTAAGTGATACTATAGCAAAAGCAAAAGAAGGCGCAGATCTTATTTATAGTGATAGCAAGTGGGATGTTTACAAAGTAAAAACGTATGCAGCTTCAAAGTATTATGGGAAAGGTACTAAATGGTGCATATCTGGAAATTACGAAGGGCATGAATCACGCGGAGAGTTTTACTTTAATGATTACATAAGTAGTAAAAATTTAGATGGTGGATTTTACTTCTACATTTCAAAAACAAATCCTAGAGAGAAGTATTGTTTACTACAAAATAAAGATGGCAATATACATTCTATTTGGGATGCTAGAGACAACTCTTTAGATATAGGATACGAAATTGAAGATGTTGGGCTACCTAAAGTTAAAGGTATAAACTTACATGACTATCGAACTGACACACTAACAAATCTAGTTGGTAATGAAGATATAGAAGGCGTTAAGGAATTCTTAAAACATCATGAGCCTGATCTAAATCTAAATAGTTTAGATGCTGTTGGAGATTGTGCTATTGAACTTGCGACTAGTGTGGGTAATATACAAATACTTAAAGCCTTGTTAGACGCTGGATTAAATCCAAATACTGAAAATCGTAGTGGATTCTTTGCATTATTAGACGCCGTATGTGATAAAGAATACGATATTACAAAACTATTGCTTGATTACGGAGCTGATCCAAACAAAGTATCAAGCCGCCATTCTAACAAATCTCCATTGTATATAGCAATTGAGAATGCACCAATAAAATATGCTGAGCTACTTCTTAAATACAAAGCTGATACAGAGATAAGTGATAGTAAAAATAGAACACCACTATTTATGGCATCAAGATACGGTGATCTTGAAAAAGTTAAGTTGCTTGTTAAGCATGGTGCTGATATAAATGCACAAGCTATGAATGGGGCTACACCTCTAGATCAAGCTATTAAGAATAATCACGAAGATGTAGTTGAGTATCTTCAATCGATAGGTGCAGTGCAAAATACTACATTATAAATGTATGATAGTGATAATAAAGTAAAAGCCTATAGATTATATACAATCTATAGGCTGATTATTATGTAAAGAGTAGAGTACTCAATTTGCCAGAGTACTCTACTCTTTTTGTTTGCAAGATATTTCACGCAATTAAATAACAGCAAGTAAGCTATGTATATTTTATCGGGTAACGAGTTACTAAGGAGGCTCTTATTGTCAAATCGTGCTATCTTAAAAGTTTGACTTATAAGAAAATTAATAAATCACTTGCAGACTTAGAATTGGAATTTGTTGGTCATCGGTGTAAGTTATGAAAGTAAAAGAGCTTGTTGACAAATTGCAAAAGTTAAATCCTGAATATGATGTGAAAGTTGTGGCTTACAATGAAAGCGCAGGCTGCAGTAAAAAGTGCAATGTCACTGATGCAAACGAATCAGCTTATTACAGAAATATAAATGACAATGATTTATATCACTATGTTGTAATAAATTATAGCTTTAAGGACTAACATGAATCCTAAATGGTTATATCGTCTAGAGGCAAAAGATCCTAACAACGGTTTGTGGTATAACACAAATGCTGAATTAGTTTGGGGTATAGGTAAAATAAGAGACTGTAAAACAAAATATTTACCTATGGATTATGATGAGCGATATCACAAAGATGGTAAGATTTGGCACTCGTCATGTTCAAACAAAGAAGATCTTTCGCATTGGTATTCACTTAAAGATGCAAAGGAACTTATTGCAAATGGATTTATTTTTACAAGGTATCTAGCAACAGAATATGTTGAATATGATCTTGAAACAACATTTGTTAAAAGCGCCTCACTAAAACGTGAAGAACTTAACATCGAAGATATTATGTGTGATAGTAATGTAATCCATTGCATAGGAGAAGTTTACAGTGGATGGCGTTAAATATGAAGTAAAAGTATTTTACATTCAATATGAGGCTTCATTTTTAGTATCTGAAATTTCATTAGACAATGTTACTTCAGATGAAGAGGCTGTAAAAGAATGCAAGAAGCATCAAGACGCTTATTATAGAATGTTGCTTAAAAGCCAATACGACAATATAGCAGACACAAAAATTGAATTGCTGTTGATTAAAATAATCAACAATGACTTGCCTATTACGATTGGTTACACAGAAATTATAAAAAGATATAATAGAATACCTGAAAAAACATCATCTGAATTTGAATATGACAGATTGCAGAATTTTTACAGAGATTATAGAGATTAGTGTAGCATATATGACAGTAGCAGAATTGATAAATGAACTTCAAAAGTTCAAGCCTGATATGAAAGTAACTACTTTTGCTGATTATGACGAATCAGGACATGGTGATCTTCACAGTTTATGGGAAGGCAATGTTTATGATGAAGATGGAAATGAAACCGGTGAAAAAGTAGTACATCTTGATTTTTATTTTGATGGTACTATTTAAGGAGTATATGATGAGCAAGTGGCACAGTTGGGAAAGTGATTATATGAAGGCAGACCAGTCTTATTTAGTACATCTATCAAAAAGCGCATCGGATCATAAGTACTTTGTAGGTATGTTCACTGGTCGCTTTAAAGATATACTATACTTTAGAGATGCGTTTGAAAACGAAATAGCGTTGCATATCAAAGATTACTTATTTAATGATGGTTCATTTCATATTGACTTCATTCCTATAAATGATGTAAACAATTGGGCATACGATGAACTAGATGACGATGAAGATAAATTTATTAAATATAAGGGCATTATAAAATCTATTGAAAAAGAAAATGATTTAGTTACATGTACGGCTTTAATAAATCAAGAAAAGAAATTTGAAGTGGATATAGATAATCTTAATGAGTTCGGAAAAGAACATTTAATAGACACACTAATATCAGGTAATGCTGTACAAATCGAGGTAAACGAGTATAAAGATAAATTACTGCCTACACTCGTAGCGTGGTATGAAAAGGATGACTAATATAATGAAAGTAAAAGAACTGATTGAAAAGCTTAGCTCTATGGATTCAGACATGGAAGTGAATGTGTCTATATGGCAAACACAGTATGACGATGACTTTCTTAATAAGTTCAAAGTAATAGACGTAGTTACTTCATGTAATAAAGATGTAGGATATTCAAGTGCTGTTGAAGGTGAATCATTAAACGACACTACAAAGTTTGTAGAAATTATCTGGGGCTAGCAATGAAAGTACAAGAAGTGATTGACGTAGTGAATAGCAATGAAGAAGTCTTTGTTGATCTATGGAATTTAACAGACAAAGATGTTCTTGAAGACAATGACATAAAATTAGAATTGGGCGACTGCGTAATGAAGTTGCCTGGAGAAGTTCATCGCTGGTACACAGAATCAACAAACGTATATAAATGTGACGATGGCTATGTTGGGATTACTGGCTTTGATTATGGCCATGGGGATAGTGTAGATCCATGTGACTGTCTTTGCTATTGTAATGCAAAAGAGTTTGAAGAATTTACCACTATATCTTATCGCCCAAAGGAACTTTAATGAAAGTAAAAGAAGTAATTGAGAAAGTAAATACAAACGAATACTGGTCAATTTATGAGTTTGAGGAAGAGTTTAATCTTGAAGTCGTAGATACTTGTGTAGGCGGTATTGGTTATCATCTGAAATATGAAGAAATGACAAATGTATATAAGTGTGATGACGGATTTGTAGGTGTTAGTGGGGCAGTACATCTTTATGACGATAATATGGAATTCTCTGACTGTAATCATAAATGCACTGCTGAAGAATATAAACAGATATTAGCACCTAGGTATGTTCCTATAAGAGAGTAGATAGTATGGATTTTCATGATATGGCAGTTAAACGGATGTTAGACAATATCGGTAACATTAACATAGCGCCTATATACGGATGTTACATTGAAAGTAATAAAGTTTCAGACGATGATAGAAGAGTAATTGATTATGAAATGATGTCTTCAGTATGCAAATCATTAAAAACTCAACAACTAAAGCTATTGCATAAGCGGATCATAGACATTGCTTATGAACTATATAGATTCTCAAACGAGCTTGATATGAGCGATAAAGAAGAACGTAATTGCAAGATCTCCATCATTGAAGCATTAAAAGAATTAGATCATGTAGCAGAGTATCTTACAAAACGAACTTTAGGTGATACAGATTAATCTTATGAATCTTCCAAATAGACTACCTGAATTAGAACACTATATAACATCTGATAATAAAACAGTATATTATCTCCAAAAGATAATTAAGTACGATGAAGGCCACACCGAATCTTTTATTATTGGGGTATGGGATTCTCCAGGCGGTGATATTGACAAGGCTGCACAGAATGTTATTAGACAAGAAAAAGAGTTTTGTGAGTATAATAAATTTGTAAAGCCACACACAATGACTATACGTAAAGTGAAGGTAGCCATCTCTTCTGAAGTGGTTGAATCACGGTCAGAGCATTATGGCACTAATCATAAGTTTAAGCAGCTTGAATGTACAAATTGTCATGGCCGAATAAATTATGGAGATGATATAGTTGTAAAGCACTATGATGCGTGTGATAGGTATTTTTGTTGTAGTGATTGTTTAGCTGAATATGAAAATGCTGATAAATGTTTACCAGATGATGACGAATACGATAAGTTATTTATCGAAAGTAACTGATAACTATCTATCTATCAAATGCAATAATACTGTTTAGTGAAGTAACTATACAGCATTTAACAATGAAGAACCCCTATGTATATTTTATGCGTAGGGATTTTTTATCTTTACTTTCAATGGAGAAGGCACAATATGAACTCGTTTGGAGAATCAGTACTTTCATTATACACTCTTATTGACGGCAAGACTCTATCGTACGGATATTCAAATCGTGAGATGCCGTCTTTATTAAGGAACTTTCAAGTAACGTTCAGATCAAATCTTGTTAGCTATATTGAAAATCATGATGACTTATCAAAGCGCTTTTTAGATCTCTGTATAGAGCATATTCAAGATATCTTAAACGAAAAATTTGACTTTCTATCAAGTTTGTCTATAACTGAAGCTATTAATACACATTTAATGAGAGGTGTACTTCATTGATAGTGCGATTTTTCACTATCATATAATTTTACACTTAATGATTTTCTATCTTACTAAATTTAAGATTTTGTGTACAAATTATGGAAGAAAAAGAAATTATTAAACAAGAGATTACTTATAGTGATGAACATTTAAAGGATCTTTATATAAAAGTTGACAACGCATTCGCAGCTGCCAATATAACTACGCCCTATCTGTCATGGGATGAGTACTTTGCAAATATAGCAATGCTTGCTGCACTTCGCAGTAAAGATGAAAATACAAAAGTTGGAGCTGTGATTGTTAGCTCATCGCATAAACTCTTGGGTATGGGGTATAATGGATTACCATCAGGCATAGATGAGTCAAAATTCCCAACTGCAAGGGAAGGTAAGGATATCTCTGAAACTAAATACTGCTATACTATACATGCTGAGCAAAATGCGCTATGCAATACAACAGTGTTTGATTTAACAGGCTCATCTATATATGTGACTTTATTCCCTTGCTGTTATTGCGCATCAATTTTAATTCAGCGAGGAATAAAAGAAGTGATTTATTTATCAGATAAACATCATGATGATCCAGAGTACGTAGCGTCAAGAAAGCTATTCGACGCAGCTGGAGTTGTCACTAGGCAATACAATGGTAGAATATTTTGCGTAGTTTGAATATTCTATGACTAAATACTTTGTAAAATAAAACCTTCTATGAAATTTCATAGAAGGTTTAGTTATATATTAGTAAATTTTAGTATCGTTTTTCTTTTTCTTACTCAACAAATTATTGAGTCTTTTTTCTGAATTAGCAATAAACCATGTCTTAAATCGACTATCGCTAATGTTCTCTCGTGTTGGTGGAACTATTCTTCTCAATAAAACGAATACATCATGATCTGCATTCGTTTTCTTTAAAGCATCTATTCCTTCACGAACAGCGGTAATTAGATTATCGTCAATAGTGATTTGTTGTGCATTTAATTCAGAGTCATTCCATAGTCTATATAGTATGTCGTAAATGTATGGGCTTACATTACGCATCAAAATTCTGTCTTTTTCAGGCAAAGCATTAGGAATAACTCGCCTTGCTTTTGTTGTATAGTAATCATTCATATAGTCAACTGCATGAGTGAGTTCATGCATTAACGTTTTCTTTAGACGATTGAAGTTAAAGTTATTAGAACGACTATTGTATTGCTTAAATGAGAAGTAGATGCTTATTACATGATCATTTGGATCAAACCCACCGGTTTGATTAGTATCGTATCCAACGATAAATACTCTAATATAGACAGGCTTTTGTGCTATATCGTTTACTACCTTTCTAAATACAATGGCTTCGTCATCCTCTTCATTGAGGTAATCATCAAGCTCTAATATGTAATTTGCATCTTTATCACCTTTACTCTGGAGATTAAACAGACGGTCTAATTCGGCACCTCTTGATCGTACACCAGCATCGTTGATAAGATATAGGCTCTTTGCAATTGGTAACACTTTATATCATAAATCTCTTTTGCAAGTATCTCTATTTCATGCTGTTTATTCTGCAGAGCATATTTTTCAACTAGAAGCATATATTACCTACTTCGCTATTTTGTTAATGATGTTATACAGATCCTCTGCTAAATTTATGCACAATTTAGAGATAGCTGACTTTCGCTGTTTAGTAATGATCTCTTTGTACAATAAAGAATAAGAGTTGACACTGTTACCGAATAACTCTTTTGGGGTTGAATCGTAGCTCTTATGTAGAGTGTGTACAACAATATAGCAAGACGAATTATTAGAGATGAGATCATCGTCTACATTAGTACTACCAAAATATGGAGTCTCAAACTCTACTACAATCTTACTCGCTTGATCAACTTGTTTAAGGTATTGGTCGTATTTGAATTTTATTTCTACTGGATCACCTTTACTGTAATTGCTTATAACGTTATTTACTTCATCCTGTATTTTATAGGCAAGATTAGAGATGTCATGGTCGTAGGTGTTTTGGGATGCTATGTTCTTTAATAAGTTGTCATTGAATTTTTCTATTATCTTTTCTGTAGTCTTAAAGAAATAATTTCTAAATTTCATCGGACTCATATTAGTGAATCTTTCTTTTGCTGCGGATTCCCTTGATCCTTCTGCAACTATTTTACGAATAGCATCCCAAAATTCTTCATCATATGAAGGATCATCCAACTCATCTAAAGCATCGTATGCGTTAGAGATGAATGTGTCTAATGAAATGTTCCCACCGTCTGTACAAGGTCTTGACAGATAGCGTAGAGAGACTTTATTAATATAGTCTGACTTAACTATCTTTCGTTGTTTATCGTCGTCTGTACTAAATGTCTGCATATACGCATTAAACTCAGTTCGACTCCAAAATGTGTACAGAATGTTTAATGCTAGAGTCAGGCCGCGTTTATTTACATCATCTATACCAATTCCGCCAAAGAAATTGACATTCCCTGCTGTATCCCTATCCATGGCATGTGTTAATTCATGTTTCACTGTTTTTATTACATAGTTAGGATCTATATTCAGGGATTTCTTTGCCTTATATGCTTCAATCGGTAGACTATCTAAAAAGTCATATATGTTGTCATTATATTTTTCATTTAGACGTTTAATAGAACCACTTATAGAGTCATAGTTGTTTACGCGAATTACACCGTCTTTTAATACTAACTCTGATGAACAATCTTCATAAACTTCATCCGTACATTCTTCATTCAAACTACCACTACTAAATGGTACTTCATCAAGATACACTGGGATGTATATGAACGCTTTATCATATGCGGTTGCACCATCTACAACATCAGGCCCTACAACATTGAAATTAAATTTGTAAGTGGGTTTCCCTCCATAGACATTATAGTAGATAAGTGTTAAAATGCAATTCAGATCACTGTCTTTTATAGTACGTGTTGTTATGAACAATGAGAACTTATGAATGAACATACTTACTAAGACAGCTGATTTATTTAACTCTTTTAACTCATCAACTATAGCATAGCGTAATTTACCACTGTATTCTTGTAGAGAAAATTTTTCATATATAGAAGTTCGCATATATCATATCCATAGTTAGTTTGTTTTGTGTATTGAATACTTTTTGTATACTATTATAGATATAGTCATAGACATACATTCAAATAAAAGTTAGAGACTAAATAATATGATAAAGCTG